>Ga0193692_1000017_pt1 | contig 48740 bp, 82 predicted proteins | sample L3a1metaG_FD_144917 | JGI IMG/M metagenome (GOLD analysis project Ga0193692, IMG submission 144917) | Soil microbial communities from a riparian zone of the East river system, Colorado, United States - L3a1 | ecosystem: Environmental > Terrestrial > Soil > Riparian zone | place: USA: East River... | reverse complement strand
TGCGAAGTAAATTGAGATTGTCCATACTCATCATTCAGAGTATTAGTGACAATGTTATTTTGCTTACTTACTTTACGTCCCGCAGTCAAAAGTTGAGTAGGAATGAAAGAAGATGGATTTGGATCCATTGTTTCTACTTCATATACCCAGTTTGTTCCATTAGCACCTGATGGGAAACCATCATTGATAATACGAACACCATATTCACGATCATCAAAGATCAAGAAGTCTGATACTGCGAAGAACCTTTCTTCTAGTTCAATTTGGAATGTAGATTGATTAATTCCAGGACGAGTAGAATCTGCTGCTGTATAAGATACTATACGAACTGCCTTCCTATCATCACCCTTCAGATTCCATACATATTCTCCATCGTGATCCATTACTTTCGTAGGATACTTAGACAAGAAGGAATCAAGTCCCATATACTGCATTCTATTGAATACTTCTGTTACAATATCAGAAGCCATTTGAGGCTCATTCTGATAAATAGCATAAAGGTGGTTCTCAGTCGTAAGACCAGCCCAACTCTTTGCATATGATACTTGTAGTGCGTTTAAACCTTGTACTGCCATTTTGTTTTATTTTTTAATTTAAATTTTATTTTCTCTTTGATTTTTTGCTATTTGTACAGCTTTTGCAATTGTTGAATAGTTAAGTTTTCCTAAACCTGGAGTTTCTTTGTAAGTTGTTGCAACCTTTTTCGCTTTCTTAGCTTCCTCTGTTTTTGCTTTAACTTTAACTTTTTCAAGATCTCCGTTTAATTGTAAAAAGAATTGGGCAATTTTAAGTTGCGCCATTGGATCTTTTTCAATCATTTTCATTAACTCTGTTTTCTTACTCTTATCAGGTTTTAAATAACCATTAATTATCTTTTCTTTATCAGCTTTGGTTATTTCAACTCCTGGAATAATTTCATTTGCTGTATTGATAGTTTCAGTAATCTTATTTATAGTTTGTTCGTATTCTGCTTTTTGTACCTCTTGAATCCTCTTATTTTCCTGTATTAGATTCTCTTTATACTTTTGCTGATATTTGAGCAATTTCTTTTGAGCAGTTACAGCCTCATCTTCAAGAATTCCAGAGTCTTCATATTTATCAGCCTTTGCAATTGCTTCAGCTTCATCAGAATCATTATTCATTAAATAGTCTATAACAAGACTTTTTTGTAATTCTACTGATTCTTTAATCTGTTCTGGAGTAATGTTACCATATTCTACAATTCTTGATTCTGCATAAATAAGGTTATCTAATGGAACTCCTTCTTTGTAATTTTCTATAAGTTCATGAATTTGTTGAGGAAGAGCTTCATGCCTCTTTTTTTCCAATTCAACTGCCTCTACTTGTGCTTTTTGATTTATCTTATCTTTTAAGAAATTAGGATCATCTCGAAACTCCTCATCCGTATAATCAAAAATATCCTCAGATTTTGCCCATTCTGCTAATCCTCGAACAACACTTACTTCACCTTCTGGTAATGCATCTTCTACAGTAACTTCTTCATTTTCATCAACTTCTGTAGTATCTGTTTCTCCCTCTGCAGGAATAACTGTTTTATCATCTGGTTCAGCTACAATATCTTTATCTTGTTTTTCAACATTAAAAGCATCATAACTTTCAATTTCTCCTATTGGAGCTTCTTTAATCTCACCTGTTGTATCATCCGTAAGAGCTTCTGCAATTGCAATCTCATCTTTAGGGTCAATAACAAAGTCTGGGATATTCAATCCCTCCAACGCACGCAAATCTAATTCCATCTATATATCGAATTTATAGTGCAAATATACAACATATTTACACAATTATTTTTTTTTAATTGGGTATTTTTAATTTTACTAGGCTAATTGTTTAGTTTCTTCAAAAAATGAATTATCTATAATGTACAATATTCCATCTTTTAGGATAACAATCCTTACATATTTGTAAAGGTCTCCTATTTTGAAACCAAAAATCAAGTAAGTGTTTCTCACTTCCACACTTTTTACAAACTCCTCTCATTAAATCTATTTTCATTATTTTCCAGTTTTCTTAGGGCGTGATTTTGCTTTAACTCTTTCAACCTTAATTTTATTTTCATGATCTTTAGCTTGAATCTGTTTTTCATGCTGGTGCTGCTTATCTAATTCTTGTTTAGATCTTAAATTCTCAGCATTAATTTTAAGTTGTTCAAGATCTAACTTCCTCTTATCCACCATCTTCTGATGTTCAAGTTTACTTTTCTCCAAAGCAATCTTAGCTTCAGTTTCTAAAGTATCTACCCCAGCATCACCAGTATTGAACTCTGCAGAACCTTCTGCTTTAATAATAGCAAGTTGAATTTGATTCTCACGATCCAATTGTTTCTCTTCACTTTCTCTATCAAGAGCTTCTGCTTGAGATTGAATCATTTGATTCTGCATCTCTTGTTGATGTTCTTGTTCCATTTTTTGTTGCTGTACAAGCATTTCTTGTCTATCTTCTTCAGCATCAATAAGTTTTCTCTTAATATCAGAAATTGAATTTGTATTCAATACATCTACAACTTGAGATAATTCTACTTTATCATTCTGTAAAGCAGCTTGTAACAATTGCTTTAATGTTTCAAGAGTTTGTTGATCCCTACTTATATTAGATACAAATACTCCATAATCAGCATTATTGAAATCATCACCATCTACTTCAAAGAGAACTGTATCTACATCATCAGTAATATACTGAAATGCTTTCTTACGTTCTTCTAAACAATCTTTAGCCACTTCTACAAGAGCCTCACAACATCTAACCTTGAAATACTCATGTGGAGTAAAATAAGGCTCTGTAATATGACTTGATTGAGTTACTGCTCTTTCTGTATTACCAACAAGTTCACTACTTGTAATCTCTCCTAAACGCTGTCTAGTGATACCAGAAGTATCTTGAATCTTTTGTTCAATGAAAGTTAACAGATCAATGTGATTTTTAATATAAGCTGCTTGTGATAAATCTAATTCTTTATTACGATCAGCCATGTTTCCACCCTGAATCCCTCGTAATTTATTAGATTCATTATATGGATTGATAAAACCAAATCCCATTGCTTGAGCAAAGTACATCCATTTCTCTGGTTCCATATCATCAGGAATCAATGAAACATCAATTAAACCTAACTTTCCAATGTTCTTAGCCATTGCAAGTTCAGTCCTATACCAGATAATGAGATATAAGTAAATCCAAGGAACTAACCTATCCATTAGGGATACTGATTGACTATTGGTACAAGAATACACTGTACCTACATATCCTGATTTATTCTTTGAAATATTATCAATAGATCTGAATTGTTGTTTTCTTGGTCTAATATTAAGATACATATCTTGACCAATCCTAGTTCCTTCCCAATATTCATTAATCCAGAACCATTCAACCCATTGAGATTTATCTTTCTTATTTACTTTAAAGGTCTCATCTACAAGTTCTTCTTGAGGTGCTCCATTCTCATCAATATAATGCCATGATCCAACTTTCTTCTTAGATTGCCACCTAGTTCTATGTACAGGAATACCCCTTTCACCATAATCATCTTCAAAGGTATAAATAGATTCTACCTCTGCAATATTGAATAAGAATGGTCCATATGTATAATTTGTGGTGTTACCTTGTGAATAGGATTCTAAATCATCTATTTGATCTGGAGTAAGATACTCATAGAATTCATCTATAATCTCTGATACAGTTAACCTATTTCTTTCATAGATCTTTTCTGCTTCATCTACCTTATCCGAATTATTAAGTAATAAGAAGTATATCTCCATTGGATTTACCCTTCTCACTCTTGGTTCATCTGCAACTTGAGATATATCCGCAATTTCCTCACCCCCTAAAAGTACATCTTTAAAATGAGCATTCCACATTTCTGTAAGATGCTCTTTTCTCATATAGTGATTAAGTAACTTTTCAGCTACACTTTCACGAATTGCTTTAGGACTATAATTTCTATATTTCTTTAATTGTTCAGGTTGAACCTGTTCTCCAGTTTGTACAGTATGTGATAATAGTTCCTCTAAACTCTTCATTATCATATCCTTCTTCTGAGTTTGCTTTTCAGAAATAGCACTCTCATTAACTGCCACAACTAAAGGATTAAATGGACGTTTCATTTCCTCTCCCATAAGCAACTGAAAATAATTACTTATAATATCATAGGGTTGTAAGGTTGCTGGAAATTGAAACTCCTTAATAGCTTCTTTAGAAAGATTGAAAGGATTAAGAACATAATCAAAATCTGCTCTATCAATCTTATTATTAAAGAGATTATAGTTACGTCTCTTTTGTTTATTACTTGATCTACGAGATCTTCCAAATGCATTACAAACAGAAATAACTGCATCTACGCAATTCTCTCTCCATTCTTTATCTTTTTCACTATACAGTTTTTTCTGTACAGGGAATTCTCGTAAGGTGATCTGATCCATAATTAATTGTTAAAAATTTGTTTCTTTTGAAACAGTGGTTTGTTAAAAAAATCTTTTTGTGTAAATGTTTTATATCTTTGAGTACTATCTATTTCAGGTACATATCTTCTTTCCTCTCCTAACTGATAAAGAACACACATTAATGCCATAACTCTATCGAAGTTTCCTTCAGGATCGTACTTAATTAATTCTTCTAATAAAGGTATAGAACGAATCTTATGCATATTCTGGATACCTTTTTCAGCATCGTAAGGAGCAATTAACCATTGATGAATTAAACCTTCACCAAAACTCTTTACTTCCTTAGACATCTTTAGTCCATACTTTCTTGTACCAGATGAATTCTTTACAATATCAGTTAACCATATAGGTTCTAAACAAAGCAAATGCAACGAATTTTGAGATTCAAAATAATTAAACATTCCAATTAGATTATTCTCATATAATGCTCTGGCATTAAAGTAAATGAGTAATCTTCGTACTTGCTCATAATATTGTTTAGCTGTTTCAGGTCTTCCTGAATACTCTGCTACTATTCTTCCAGTTAGTTTATTAATAATAAATGTAGAACCTAATGAACCTGTTACAGAATGATCATGATCATATGGATCTGTTCCTGCAATGTACATACCAAAAGGTATCTTTCCATCAGGATCTTTATATGGTTGCTCATAAAGGATTACTGGCGTATCCAGATTATCTTCCTTCTTGTGAGGAAACTTATAGAGAATTTTAGCACTATCATCCTGCTTAAACTCAATAGTTCCATCTTCTGCTATTGTAAATCTACCTTTATATAAGCTCTTCTCATATTGAGAATCCAATTCTAATCTAGCAAGGATACCTGATAAATCTTGTATAGGAAATCTATTTCCTGACAATTTCATCATTGCTTCGGTAGGGATCATTGGATGCTCTGCACAATGTCTCTTAAAAGCATTAGTATCTCTTGTATTATCCAGTACTTTCTTTCTTTCCTTCTTTATATATTCAGTAGCTGTAGGTATATCAGAGTTACCATCATGATCATAATATCCATCAAGATTTAAATAATCTGGTACAAAGAATGCACATTCTTTTCTAATGTTCCCATCTTCCCAGATATTCTCTTGTGGATAAACTTCATAACCTTCAGGTGAACTAAATAATTCCTGTAGATCTCCAAAATCTCCTTGTTCAGTACCACCAGTTCCAAATGCACATAATGTTCCATAAACCTTATTACCTTGCTTTACAGAACTCTTTGCAATATTCCAAGCTGTTAATAGATTAGGAAACTTACCAGCTTCCTCAAAAAGAATTAATTTACCAGAGATACCTCGAATTCTTTGAACATCATTCTTCAAAGTCATTCCAATAATTTCTGATTTATATCCTCTTTCTATAACAACTCCATCAACTGTCCATTTATAGGAAGCTCTCTTATGAAGAGGTCTATCTATAAAATCTCTTTTCTTAGCAAATGCTGTATGTTCATCCACATGAGACATCATCTCATATGCTTTAGCTAATACACCATCCTTTAATAAGAAGTTCTGTTCAGATGCGATAGCATAAGATTTACTACCTGGAACTAAGAAATAGTTCCTAGTAAGCATACTTCCATTCTTATAGGAATAACCCTTTCTTCGAGCTTTTAGAACTACACAATGCCTACTATTAAGAGCTGCATTTTCAACATAATTAAAGTAATCTACATCTGAATCCCAGAATAAAGGAAAATCTGTAATCTTATCTCCCTGTACATTACCATCTTTATCATACTGAATAATACCATTCTTATCTAATACGGGTATTACCTGTTGAATTACACAATAGTTTAAATACCAATAATGATAACCAGTTATATGTCTACCATCTACTGTATAACCTTCTAAAGCTCTTTTACGTTCTTCATCCCAGAACTTTTTGTAAGCTCTAGAACCAGGTGGATATTTACAGTATGTACCATTCTCTTTAAAGAAAATAGCTGATGCTCGAAAAGCATCTGTATTAGTCCACTTGATTTTTATATTACTCATTTGGTTCTGGATCTTCAAATAAACCTATTTCCCTATCACCCATTGTTTTACCTTTGGAACTAAGCTCTTTTCTAATTCTCTCTTCAATCTTATCTATTGATTCTAATATCTTTGCAGTATCAGTCATACTCTTAGATAACTCTGAAGGTTTGGAGATGTTCTCATATTTTATATTCTTAAAATATAACATAAGTTGCTCTAAAGCTTGCCTTTGGGAATCTAAGAATCTCATAGACATGGTTTTCTGTAGATCTGCATATTTCTTTATCGCATCTTCTATTACAGAATCTGGTTTCCAATTCTTTAAATTTAAATCATCTATAAGAATAGCAGATCTTTCTTCTGGTGCTGTACTTAAATAAATAGATTTATAATCTGCAATATAAAATACATAGGCAAGTTCTTGTAAAGCAAATTCTTTATTCTTACTCCTATCTCTATCCCAAATTACTTTAAATTCCTTTATAAGAAGAGTATGAGGTCTTACTGTTACTTGATTCTTATCGAAAGTAAATAATTCCATTATCCGCTAGTTACAAAATTATCAGATGAAGTAACTGAACCACATGTAACTTTATAAGGTACATCATAACCAGTCCAATAAGGTTGATACTGATTTATATAATAAGGTTCTAAAAGAGTTTTAAATTCCTCTACTGTTATCTTATCTTCTTTTAAAAGTTTTGCTAATATCTCTAATTTATTCATTAGTTCTCTAGTGTTGGTTGTTTTTTAATATTATGACTACGTTTCATTTCCTGAATCATGACCTCATCAATAACTGCTACAATATCAAAATCTGTAAGCATTGCATATTTCTTACCTTGTAGTTTAAATACGTCTGCTTGTATTCCCATACGCATCAGAACTGTATCCCCTGCTTTAATTCCTTTAAGTGTATCTGATACTGCAATAACAGTAGCAAATGGTTCTGTTTCAATTTGACTATCTGGTTTAATAATACCAGCAGCAGTCATATTACTTTCTTCAAATAACTCTACAAACAATTGATTCCTTGTTGGTGTAATGTGATTACTAAAATCTACAAATCCCTGACTTCCTGGTACTCCAACTGCTCCATTACTTCCCTTTTCTTTCTTCATCTTTTAAATCCTTTTATTTCTTTACTATTAATTAAATTTTTAATGTACTCATAACCATGTGAAACTACTAAAGTATCTAATCCTTTAACGTAAATTCTACATCTATTCTTTACAACACCACCTTTACTATTTAATACTTCTTGTGGATATTGTATATCATCTGTATCTAATAAATATCTAACAATACAGTTCTTTTTAATTACTTTGTTCTTTTGATTTATCAGATCCATACTTACCTTTAGTTCAACTTTCATAAGGCATCCATTTTTCTTTAGGACATACACATTTTAAACATCTTGTTTTCTTCTCTAATGTACATCCACATGCAGTACAATATGAATTTGATAATATCTTATTTGGGGATTTCTCTATATCACTTCTAAATGGACAAGTTAAACAAATATTTAATCTCTTTTCAGCAACCTGTTTAATCTCCTCTGTTTCAAAGATCCAGTTATTCCATCCCTCAATTATTTCTGATATTTGCTTTTTTTTAAATATTTGTAATATTTGTTTCCAAGTAAACCTCATCCATTAATTTCTCCTTCTCCGTTAATTTATCTTTAAAATCTCTTATTTTTAATACGAATTTCTTTCTTCCTGGTTTAACACAAAACTTACCTAAATGAATCAGTGCAACACTTTCTAATTCTCCCTTCCGTATTGTCTCTGCTACAAATCCAAACATAGATTTAACTATTGCTTCAATGGCTACTTTAGGTAGATCATATTGCTTTGATAGTCTTTCTATGATACTCTCCATAAACAAAATTTAATTATATATTGATCTCTGTCAATAAATGTTTCATATTCAATCTTTGACTCCGATCCAGTTTCTTTAAAAAACTCATTAATTGAATCTGCCTTATTTGCTACTTGTATTAATCTATCTAATGTCTCACATCCTCTATAATAAACTTGTGGATGTTCTAATGTTTGCATAATTTATTTAATCTCTCCAAGTTATCCCCAACATATCTAAAATCATTACCAACTCATCTTCATTTTTTATAAATCCCCAATATCTCAAATATCCCCTTTCAGGATCTAAACAAGAATCTATAGGATCTTTAAACCAGATTTTAGTAGCTATTCCCATATGACCATCATGATTATCATTCTGTAGATTTGATTCTGTAGTTCTTATTGTACAAATAAGATGTCCTATTTTCTTATTAAATTCAGAACTTAAAAAATATTTATTATTAAGACTCTTTTTACTAAAACCCAAACCTTCAATAATATCTCTATTTAACATTACTTCCATATCTCTAATCTAAGTTCATTTAATTTAACCTCTAATGGTTTTCTATTGATTCTATGTTTAACATAAGCTTTATACTTTATTCTCTGTATATTTTCTTCTGGAGTGTAGTATATTAACTCTAAACCATCAGAATATGTATCATCTGGAATAGGATCTATTCCTTGTTTCATAAGTTCAATAAGCTCTTCTTTCTTACATTTTCTATAATCTTCAACTAAATTCTCTATTGTATATGGTTCTTCTACTTCTTCTACTTCTTTTGGAAATAACTTATAATAAACCTTCTTTACCCAACTAATCATTAGTTTACAATTTTAAAATCAACAACTATCTTGAAATTACCATCTTTAGGATACCTAGTTAATAGATGATGTAATTTCCCATCCTTAATCAAATTCAACTCATTGAGTTTATTAAATGCTTTAGTAAATTTAATCTTACTATATTGAAGTTTAGTCCGTAATCCTTCCTTAGTTTCATCAGAGAATAAAAGCTGATTTAAGGTATCTTGATTATAATCTCTTTTTGAATAGAAATAATGTAATGTAATAAAAGCAGCTAGAAGCTTCCTTTCTCCCTCTTCAATCTCTATTACAGGGTATAACCATGTAAGCCATTTGTAAAATAAATCTTTATACTGAGTCTCTATCTTTATCATCTTTCCCCGCTATCCTGTCTATTAACTCACTCTCTTCAAAATTCAACTGAATCATTTTATTAGAAAGTTTCTTTTTTAAATCTTCAACATCTTTCTTTATTTCATAAAATCTAGCATCTAATTTATGCATAAGTAAAGTTATATCTCTACCTATTTCATTTAAATAATCTAAATTTTCTAAACTATGCCTTAGTTCCACTGGGTTGCTTTTCTCTATCATCTATTCTTCGATATTTTAATAACCAAAGTACTTTAGTCATTTCCTTTGATTTCTTTTTTACCTTTGTTTCACTCCAATCAGGATTCTGTATATGCATAATCTCATGTATTGCAATTTCTAAATGTTTCTTCCCAACTAATCTTTCATCCAACTCAATTAAATTAAGCCACTCACTTGCTTGTCCCCAAGCATTTTGTCTTCCTAATTTCTTATGTTGAACTTCCATTGATTATTTCTCCTTGTATATTTACTTTTATAGATTCTCCATCTTTTAATTTTAATATCTTACTTCCAAATAAAGATACAATTCCCTCTTCACATAAATAAGGAACTCCTATTGTCTCTCCTGGCTCTACATATAATGCATTTCGTTTAGTACCTTTAACCCTTCTTTTAAGAGGTTTAAATAGAGTTAAGTAATATTTACGCTCACCAATATACTTAGTTAGCCAGAGTTTCATTATTTATGTCCTTTCTTAACAGTTGTATTTGTAGTTACCCCTGCGGTTGTAGTACTAGATCCTGAATCAGTAAATTCAAAATCTACCCATTCTCCATGATCTGTAAAAGTTGCTACAGCCCTAAGATGATAACTATGTCCTGGAACAAAAGGTGAATTAGATCCACAAACTGCTTGTTCAATTTTGTTATAAGTAAAATCCACTACTCCATTTAAAGGAAGATTGCATAACTTATACAAGAAGAATCCCCATGATTGATGCATTGGATCTTCTGCTTTATATAACATATCATATCCTTGCAGAGCAATATCTGTCATTCCTGGTTTTACTTCATAAGTCATTTTAACTCCTGTTGGAGTGCTAGTTAATACTGGTGCGTTCATATTTTTATTTATTTAATATTTACTTTATTTGTGTGTCCTTCTGGACCAAAACTTCCATTTTCAGCTTTAATATACCAAGCATATTGACCTTTAGGAATATTATCAGTATCTACAAAAGTAGTTCCTGTAGTTCTTTTAATTGGACCAGATGCTTGAATTTGATTATTACCTTTAACTAACCATCGTTGAATTACATATCCACAAGCATTAGGAACTGCATTCCATGATAGGGATGTTCCAGTGGCTACACAATTAGTTGGTGCTACTAATGGACCAGAACAACAACTAGGGTAGCTATCTACCCATGTGAATGAATTACCTTGAATACTACATAAATGCTGTACAAAATTAGGATATTTTCCAGGATCGTGTACATAATTAGGTAGATTAATAATTACTCTAAAAATATAGATTCCATCAGGAACATTTGTAATATCAAAAGAATTACCATTATATGCATCTGAATGTCCATAAAGTACTCCTGTTACACAATCTGTTGCTGGGTCAAATCCTGTATTACCAGAAGTTGGATTCCAAGCAATCATTGTATCCGGAGTTCCATAATGAATAAGAGTATCCCATTCTGCTGAATCATATCCATAAGTTCCATTTTGAACTAAATTATAAGCAGATCCATTTCTAACCTCATAAGGAAATTGTGTTCCATCTGGGGTAAGATAAAACTCTTCTTTATATCCCTCTCCTATAGTATCTAAAGTACAAGGGTTAATTAAGTTAACTTCATAATACTCTGGAATATGCATATCACTACCAACTGGATATATTCCATTAGCTGAATCACAAGCCAATTTTAAGTTATCTGGACCTAATACTGCACAAGCTCCTGTAAATTCAAGAGTTTTTTGAGTACCATTAGTACTTATATGTGTATAGTTATAAATAGGCATATGTTGTAAATAAACATCTGTATTTACAATTGGAGCTATCTGACCTTTACAAAATAATGATCCTAAAATCATTAAACTACTTAATATTAATTTCTTCATTTTAGTGAGTTCTTGTTTTCTTGTGTACATTAATTACCCCTAGATGAACTACAATTGTAGTATCTACAGGACATCCTACAAAATAACTTTGAATTGGACTTAGAACTGTATCTTGATTAATTGAGATACTCTTAGTTCTCCAATGAATTAGTTTACTACAAAGTCCTGTAGTATCAATATTAGTCAATTGAGAAGGTCCAACTCCAAAGTTAAACATCCAAGGTGCTATTGAAGTATAAGTGTAATTAGGAGGTATTCCTGTAGCCATTAGAGGATTAAAATCCAAAGGCTGAAACTGCACTGTTAGGGAATTAACATCATACCAACCAAAAGTTAATGAAGTATAATTACTCATTGGTTCAGTCTGCATACTGGTAGTTAAATTAGTAGCCCCAATAAATTGAGAGTAACCACTTAATGAGCAAAGGAATAATCCAATCCCTATAATCAATTTTTTCATCTTTCTATTTTATTTAATTCTTTTTCTAATATTTCTTCTATTTTCTCAAAATCTAAATACTTGATTCTGATTAATCTAATCTTTCTTTCATAACAATATTCATCCTTTATTCTATCCTTAGCTTTCTGAGCCTCTAGTTTCTTCATACCCTTTAAAGGATCTTTACCATGAAACTTAGGAATATATTCAAAATGTTGAATTCCATCATATTCTATACAAAGATTCAATTGCTCAGAACAGAAATCAAATCTTAAAGGTTGCTTAGTCTTGGGGTTGAATAAATCCCTATATTCCTTTTCTTGTATATAATCTATTTTATTAGATTTCAAATACTTAGCAATTCTTATCTCAGCTTTAGAAGGTTTATTCTTTCTCTTTAATACTTTATAAATCCTTCTTTTTATATTATTTTTGATATATTCTATATTAATAACTGAACAGACTTTTACCTTGAAAATGATGTTACCACCACTTTTGAAGTTTTTAACCTCCTTATAATCCAAGTTTCTTGAGAGAGTATCGGTTTTTAATTCTGAGTCCTCTAAGGCAACCTTTTTAACTACTTTTTATGGTTGTGCTCCCTAGGTCTTTGCTCCTCTTGTTATTGGGGTTTCTCAACTCTATTTGAGTATTTACATCCCATTAGAGAAACTTAATAGATTTAACTGAAGTTACAGTGTCATATTAAGCTCATCTAATTTAATTTCTTTTATTCTTCTATTCCTTCTTCTATTGTTGCTACATTTATAGAATCTATTTCTTCATAAATTTTACCTCTATAATCATCTAAAATATCATAAAATACTTTAGCTTTAGTAAATTTTACACTTACTATTGTTCCATATATAGGTTCATTAGTTCCAATAATTGCAGATAGTTTACTAGAAATAAAAACTATCTCATCTCCTATTTTAAATCTACTTTCAAAATTCATCTCAATTTTAATTTAGACAAAGATACAACATTAAAATTCATTTGTCAATAGTTTAGGTAAAATAATTTCTCTCTCATTATCAAGCACTTAACTCAAAATCACTCATTTTCAAAAGTTGAGGTAGGTAAAAACACGTCAGATTTCCTAAAATTTTTTTTGAAATTTTTTAATTTCTCTGAAAATTTAAACCTGCTAACTTCTACCCTCCCACCTAATTTGGCACGTTGGAATAACCCGTGCTATCAATTCATATTCACATTCAAAAACTCGCTATCATGAAATTAACTGTATCTTGGATTAATCAAACTCCTGCAGGAAGAACTATCCTGCTCACCAAAGGAGCATCTGTATTACCTAATGGAATGCGTTCCATTGGAGGTGAATCAGGTTTCGTCTCTGTTGCAACTCCTGAAGCTAAATTAGCTTTTCAGGTTGGTCAGGAAGTTGAGGTATCTGATAATGCTGTCCTCACGAAGAGAATCTTCAAGAATAAAGAGGGGGCTGCAAAAGAGATTGATGCTTGGATCAACATCTAATCATGTGTGATCAGCATTACAAGGGGGGCTTCGGCTCCCCTTTATTAGTCTCTTACATTTGTGTATCACTATAATCTCTTGCATTTGTGTATCAGTATATGATAAGAGTAATTAGCTCTTCACCCAGATAGGTGATAGTATATTGATACACTATATATAATGTATAAACATACATCGGTCCATACAGCATTGATCCGATGAAGATAACAAAGTGAGAATGTAACTAATACTACACGATTAGGTAGAATTTAGCTCTGATTGCTCCTTTTTCAGTACAATAACTCCGTAAAGTTTGCGTATTGTTTATTAAATGTGTGAAATTAGATCAAAAATGATGATAGTTATATACTATACCTATCTAACCTTTGAAATCAACTCAAAATCAAACAAAAAAACTCGAAAAACATCGCTAATTGATATGAATAAGAATATATTATCTAAACCATTCAATTGGTCTCATAGTCCTAAACAATATTGTAAGATTTGTTATTTAAAGGGCTTTACAATTCATTTAAATTAATTGATACAATCATGAATGAATATCTTATAAGTTATGCTTCTTCTAAAAGCACAAACTCTATCCTTAGAGTAATGGCATCTGATATTGATGATGCTTATCAAAAAGGAATTGATTCTGGATTAGAATCCTCAAGTATTCAATGGATTCAATTAAATTACGGGAAATAAGCCAAGAGTTCTCTGAAAAACATATGAAAGTAAGAGATAAGACACATAAAGTTAAGGGTTTATGTTATTGGAATAAAGCTATCTCTCCTTAAAGCAAGATATTTTGAAGCACCAAAAAGAGCAGACATTAAAGACTCTGACAGTTTGTAATTCTTTACATAAAGAATAATCTTATTAAATATCTAATAAGTAAATTACCTGTACCTATAATAGGATACTAGCATGTTTAATATCTATTGAAGGCATAAAAGCCAAAGAAATGTACACATATAAACAAAGTGTAAGATGTAGATAGATATGATTGCAGTGGTGAACAAAGCCTATTATTCATTAAAATATTGATTAGCCCAGCAAATGGGATATTTGCTAATTGATAGGTTCAATAGTACCTATGAAAACTATTAGAGAGTAGGGATAAGCTTCTGCTCTCTTAAAACATTCAAAGGATTAGAAATTAAGCTCTACATGTGCTACTTAGGTAGATACGAACTCAGCTAAAGAATGGGATATATTTCTAATCAAACATTGCAATACTCTGATAAGCACACTCCAAAAGGTGTAAAACAGAGTGATATGTATTGGAGTACATATTGTGATAGATTTACATTATATTAAAGCCACCATTGGTATAATATATAGGATTTCACGAAGGTTTATACTGAATAACAATCTTACGCTGCAGATGAGCAGAAATGATGTACCCTTTGAAAATTAATTATAAACTAACTACTAAACTATATACAAAACTATGATAACACTAATCATATTATTCTTTTCTTTATTCTTTACATATACTGTAATACACAATTTAGTTGTGTTTTATGTAAATGCTACAAATAAAGAAAAACATTTATATACAGGAGAAACATTTCTTATGGTGTTTTTATTCTGTATTGCATGGACTTGGTTCTATTATTTAACACATTAAAACATTAAATTCAATACAAATACTCATAATTAACAATAAGTTTTACTCTGAATAAGAGCAATTAGTTAATTGACTATTAACCTTATACAAACCGCTTCAAAATAGCACAAGTGATTGTAATAATATCACGCTCAATATATTGTATATATTTGATAGTTTGTATTTGTATTGAATTTATAAAATATTCTCTCCTATGGATAGCCCAGCGTAGGCACAAGATGAGCTTATGCCCTAATAGTAATATTAGCAAGCAGCACTTCAAGTGAAGAGATACTGGGTCTAATGCATCATAACTCATTTCCCAAGGATGAGCTATTCAAGAAAGCTTTAAATGCTGAACAATGAATAGAATGCAGAGGGATAAACTAATCTAAAACTAAAATCTACGGATATGTTAAAGAAACTACAGTTGTTAATGCTTCCAACTAATCAAAAAGTCAAATTATTCCTAGGCGCAATATCAGGTCAATTACAACTTAATCAGTTAGATTGGTATGATAAAAGTACTCTTTGTCAGCATTTATATTTCTTATCAGATGAAGAAATTAAAGAAGGTGATTGGGTTTATGATATTGATGGAGATATTGGTCAAGCTATTGGTACTGATAAAGAGGAATGGAGTGGTAATAAGAAAATCATTGCTACAACAGATAGTTCTTTAACTTATCATAATCCATCTGAAAAGAAATCATTTGTTCTTGATTATTTACCTCAACCTTCTCCCTCATTTATTGAAAAATATATTGAGAAATATAACAAAGGAGAACAGATTACTGAAGTAATGGTTGAATATGAATCTCAGTGGAAGAGAGATGATGGAAAATTGAGTACAATTAAAGAATCAGGTAATAATAGTATTCCAGGTAAATTTTACGATATTCCTAAAGTAAATCCAAAAGATAATACTATTACAATTAAACCTATTAAGGATAGTTATACAAGGGATGAAGTTGAAATTAAAGTAAGAAATGTAATTATTCATTGTGTAAATTCTTTTAAACAAGGTAAAGAATTTGATGTCAATGAATGGATTGAAAATAACCTTTAAAATATTTACTGAAAGGTAAATTAAATGAACTATTGTAATTGGAGAAATCCATTTAGAACCTCTGTAGTATCTCAGGGAGGTCAGTATTAACTTTAGAGATAATATTCTCACTTAATTGGTGTTAATCAAGCTTCTGAGTATTTACAATAGTTTATTTTCACTCTTAAAACTCAAAAATTATGAAAAATGCATTCACAAATTTAACCTGGGGAGTAAGAACTTTTATATATACAATAATATTTGCATGTATAATGTTTTTATTAATGGTATTTACTTCATGTAAAACAGCTCCTGATTGACATACATTACCAATGGCTCAAAGTAAGGCTCATTTAAAGACAGTAAATAATATTAAGCATCAAAAATACTGTCATTTTCCTAGTTTATACGAACAGAAATATATTAAAAAAACAAAATAATATGAGAAAAGGATTAAACAAACCATTTACAGCAAAAGAAGTTGCAAAATTACAACATCCTTTTAATCCATCAGGATTTGATTTAAATAGAAGGATGCGAAGAACAAAGTTTAAGAATCCATCACCTGTTTCTCATGTTCAAATAGCACCAATATTTGATAAAGAGGATAAGTTGAAAGAATTTATTCTTGGATGGAAGAGAATTATTCATTACAAAACAGCTAAACTTATTTAAAACTACAAAACTATGTACATATTGAAATCAGAACCATTCAGAATACTATTTATGGATAGTAAAGTATCTGTAATCTTGATTACAAGAGTAAAACAACAAGCAAAGGTTGTTCGAGGAAGTAAAGAAGATAAATATCCACCAGTTGATTTCAGTAATGATATGCAAATGGTAGGAGAAGATCTTCGTTGTCCATTAGTTAAAAGAGATGATTCTATTCTCGCAAGAGATAAGAAAGGAATTAAAATGTTTAAACATGCTTATTCTAAGTTGAAAGAGAATAAGAAAATGTACAATGATACATTGAGTGTATTGTTGAAACAGTTTGATTCTAAAGCTCCTAAATGGGGATCTCTTATCTTTAATGGAGTAAGAGTTTAATAAAGTAAGCGTTGTGTTAATAGCTCAAGGCAACATATCTTTATTAATATGAATAGTAAGCTATTGATATAACATGCTAAAAGCAATATATCTATTCAATTTACTATTAATCCCGTAAGATTAATAGTTTATTAAAATAAATTAAAATGAAAAAATTAGATACAATTCTATTAATATTTGCTATTATAGGATCTTATAGTATGATTGGATATTTAGTATTTAAGGTAGATTCTGATAATAAAAAAGTCATTGAAGCATCTAAAAAAATTCAATTAAATCAATTATTCTTTAATACAGAAGTAGTTTATGCAGATTCTAATATAATAGTATTAAAGCCAATAAAATGATATTTCTATTATTCAAACTACATAGTTTTTGGATAGGTATTCATTATTCTGAATATCATAGAAGATATTGTATTAATATATTACCATGTATTACTATATGTATTGTTAAAAAGAATGGTAAAATTCCTGAAAATTATAATTACAAAATCAGATAAAAGTACAGAAAAAAATACAATATTATGGTATTATATTACCTGAAGAGTATCTTGAAATATTTCGTCCATTATTTGTAACAATGATTATAGTGGATAGAACTCAAACATTTAAGAATTTAAGTGTTTTCGATAAAATTACAGTAAATATGAACTAAAATGATTAAAATAAAATTTAAATGTTTTCATTCAGAGCAAGAATGGGAACAAGAATTCAAAGATCCTAAACATGCATTAGATTTTATGAATCATCATAAAGATCTTAAATCTGAGGTGTTAGAAGGTGAAGAATTATTACAGAAAGAAGTAGCATGATAGAACAAGTTGTATTAATTATAGTTTTAATTATATTAACAATATATCTGCCATATATTATTGGTAAAACATTAGATAAAAATGATGATTTAATAGGTGCACCATTTTTATTATGGGTTATAGGAATAACAACTATAGGATTAGTAGTATTTTTATTATTTCTATTAGTTCTATTTTATAATTGGACAGGAAATTTATTAATTTATGTTAATTAAAAAACAAAATATATGTCATTCACACCAGTATTTCCACAAGCTAAAGAAGCTTATTCTAGTTCCTCCATAGATAAGCTAAGAAATGTAGTGGTACACTTTCCCTATTATGAAGGTAGACCAAAGAGAATCAGAGATATGGATGATAAGCATATTAAACGATTCATTACAAAGATTAAAGAAGGACAAATGCAGGAAACTGCAGATTACTCATTACCATTTTTACAAGTATGTTTAATGGCTGAATTAGATTTCAGAAATAGAAAAGAAAATGCAATTGCAAATAAAATTCTATTTGTATTTAAAGATCCATATATCAGACATATTGTAAGAACCAATACAATTACTCAAAAATAAATCAAAACAAAAATAAAATGAAAAAGAACGCAACAATTGTAACAGCAATTCGTAAAACAAAGAATGACACCTATCAACTACGCTTGGAACAAGTTGTAGAGAAAGCATCAAATGGTGGATTAGTATCATTTATGATGGATGGTCATGCAGGATTTGGTCCTGGTAAACCTCGTGTAGCATTTCAAACAGTTTCTGCAAAGAGAATGGATGAATTCAAATTTGCAGTAGGAGATGACATCTCTGCTAAAATTGGTCATGAATTGAATCTTCAAGTGGTTGAAGGATTTGAACCATTTGGATTGACAAGAGATAAGAAAACAGGAGAACTTGGTCCACAAGCTCCTAAAATGAATCCTACAACAGGACAGATTCTTACGAAAGGTGGAAAACCTATCTATCGTACTACAGTACCTGTACTTGGAGAAGCAAAAGATACACTCATTCAACATGATGTTGTAGCAGCTCCTGTAGCAAAATCTGCGGCTATGCAGCCAAATCCATTAGCAAACTAATGTGATTTAGGATAGTGAGAGTTCTTTAGCGGGTCTCTCACTATCTTTTTTTAATTTAAATTATAATATTATGAATAATTCAATTTTTAGTATAGATGTTTACAAAGAAAACAATATGTGGGTATTTGATGATTCAAGAGTTGGATTAATTAAAGAACCATTTGTTGGAGGTGCAGATACCTTCATTGATTTATTTGCAAAAGAAAGAAAAGAAATAACAGTTATATTTTCAGAAATATCATTTCCTGATCATACAGTATCTGTAGATTTAGTTAAAAGATCTAAAAATAATTCAGAAGGTACAGATTATATCTGTAAAGATCTTAATCACAAATTGTGGTTATGTCCTGCATTAAATCTATATTATCCAAAATCACCAAAGAAAATTTACATTAATTTTAAATAAATAAAATATGAATAACTTACCAAAAAGTTGGTGTGTTAAAAGCACAGGAAGTGGAAACTTTCAAAGAAGTGTTGTTTCTTATCTAAATAAGAAATATAAATTACAAAAAACTGGTAAATCAAAGGACTGGTTTTATGGAGAAGTAAATGGAAAATTTCAAGCTGATAATGATCCATTTGGAATTATTCTTACAATGACTGAATTTATTCAATTGAGTAAAGAAGTAGTTAATCAAACTACAAGTGTAGTTAAAAAAGTACATCCATCACATGGTAAATGGTTTACTGCAATATTTGGAGATAAAGATGAAGTAGATGAGCAAGAAATTGTAATAGGACAAATTTGTGTAAATCCTAAAACAGAAGAAAATGATGAAGAAATCTTTCTTTGTCAAAATGATGAATCTAGTTGGAATGGTAATATTCCAAATAATATGTTTGGATTTAACAAATATATTCTTGTATTAGATATTAATTCAGATGATCAGGACTACTTTAGTGATGATGTTTGTGTAAATGAATTCAAAATTCATGGAACCAAAGCTCAAGCTGAAAGAGAGGTTCAATCTCTTAAAGGAAATAAATTTCATTTTCTAAATTGGGATGTAGTACGAGATTCAGTAACTAAAGAATGGACTTTTGGTTGTGGAGCTGTTATTATTGATGAAAAAGATATTAAAGGATTCTTTGAAACTCAAAAACAACTGATTGAAATCAAGAAATCAACAGGTTATAATAATGTTGTTAAAGCAATTAAAGATGCAATTGATGAAGGTGATATTGATAATAATGATAATCCATTAGATGATTTTGATAAAGCTGATTTGAAAGCTTTAGAAACAATCTTAAATAAATTGAATTGAATTTTCAAGAATCAATAAAAGATCTCATAGAGTCTCTATCTAAATCGGAGATAGAGCTACTCTATGATATGATGGAAATGAATGTATCAAAGTATGATCAAACAAAGAAATCATTTGAGCAAGCATTGAAAGCATTTGATGAATTAAAAACTAATACAGTTATTGATGTAAGAGCATCTGAAACAATACCTGTATTAACAGAGGACTATAATAAATTTCTTGATGAATTTAGAGATAAATCTGAATTATTAAGAAGTATATTGTATAAGTTTAAACCATTAAAAGAAATAGTACAAGATTAAATAATATGGGGGAATATACACATTCAAAGCAAGCTCAATTTACTAAATCAGCAGTTTCATGTGCTGTATTAGAAATGCATCATTTACCTAATCAAACCGCTAATAAAACAGTATTTGCATTAGGAACAGCTTTATATCATAAAGCAAATCCAAGACCATCAGCTTTTGTATTATTTTCAGATGTAATTGAAGATGAAGGTAAAAGTAGAGGTCAATTATTAGCTGAAGAAATTAAGAAATTAAATGTTTGTGGAGAATTAATTGAAACGAAAGTAGAAATTAATCCACGAACAGGAAATAAAGTAAAAGTATATCTTTTACATCTTAATCATGAATCATTTAAAAAATGGTATCAAGAAGAATTAGCTAATAGAATTGAAGAATAAAGAATAAATATAGATTTAGTATTATAATGCCACATTTCTGAAAATTAGATGTGCAATCTTGTAAGGACTAGTGTAAGTTACTAGTAAGGGAGATCATTGTAATACTTGTTTAAAAATATGGGGCTAACGGGAAAGACCTTTTAATTGAATTATAACAAGCATGTGCTGCTAGTATTGGAAGCAGTTTAATAACTCTATATATAATTGTAAATGGCAAACCCATTACCAACGAAGTAGGTGGACTAGCAGATGTCCTCTATGTTGTAAAAAACGCGTCTGCATTAAAAAAGGTGAAGACCTCCTTTAATCGCTCAGCAGATTTGAGCACTGTATCTGAACCAGAATTAGCTTACGCAGCTTAATCAGAAAGCTTCAAAGATGGTGATGAAGTAAATTACATCCATGAATAGTTTATAAATACTATAAAATAAAAATTTAATATCCTGTATTAGGAGAAATCTAAATACTAAACATGTAGAAAGTTATAATAATATTAGAGGGATACGGTGGTTCAACTCCACCTAGCTCCACTTATGTTTCTATGGTGGAATTGGTATACACGGGGGACTTAAAATCCCCTTACTCTTAATTGGGTTTGAAGGTTCGAGTCCTTCTAGGAACACAAAAATTTAAAAATATGAAGAAAAAATACTGGAAAGTTGGATATTCATATTATCCACATGAAAGTTTAGTTAGTAATTCATTTATTGTTAAAGGAACTGAACAAGCTGCTAAACTATTCATTAAGATTGAATTATTTAAAGAACCTATGTGGGTTCGGAATCAAGTTAGTAAAAAATTTAATGATAAAAAGAATCATCAATGTTTATTTATTGATGAAATTGAAATTATTGAAATATGAAACCAAAATTAGAAGAATTAAAACAACTTCAACTTGAAAAAGAAAATGAAGTAGAAAGAAGAAAACTAGCAATAGAATTAAATATCTGTCCTGAATGTGGTGAACCTATTATACAAGAAAATAAAGAAATCTTAGATAATCCAAAATGGTATATAAAAACAAAAACTTGGGATGTGAGATTAGTTTGTTCTAAAGATAAAACTCACTATGAAGAAAAGCGTGATTTTGTCTCATTCTATCCAGGTTAATATTAAAATACTTAATAAATTAAAATAAAATGAAAGATACAGTAACAATATCTATAGAAGATTTTGAAAATTTAAATAAAGAAATTGAAGATCTTAAATTATTAAATAAATTAACTTCAGATAAGTTATCAATTTTAGATCATAATAGTGCATTTTTATATAAAGAAACAATAAAAGGTATTTTGAAACATTTTAATAAAGTATGTGAAACACCCTATATTGATGGTAATTATTGTATAACAATGAAAAGAAAAATTAATAAAATAAAACTTGTTAAAATAGATGAGTCCAGTGATAATAATTATGTTTCAATATTTACAATAACAGATAAAGATGAATAAACAAGAATTATTAAATGATCCTTTAGTTAGACAAATTGCTGAGGAATATAGAAATTTTATACCTCATTGGTCTAGAGGTGAATCAGCATTTCAACAATACATTGATAAACAACAACCTAAGAAAGAATGGGAAATATTATCTTTTGAATATCCTCAATATAAAGATGTAATTTATAAATTACATTCTAATAGACTTTATATAAGAGATATGTATTTAAAGTGCAGTAATCAAAAAGATTTTATGCATACATTAGAAAGTTTTAAAACTGATTTAGAAAATAAACAATGTCATATTCATTCAGTTAAAAGATTATCTGATCAGGAAGTATTTACTATTGGTGATAAAGTTCAATTTTGTCATAATGGTTATCCTTTAGGAGATACATATTCTGAACTTATAATTCCTGGATTTCATAATAAAGATTGTGTTTGGAATATATTAACACAGACTGCAAGAGATAATATATTTTATGATCAGGTTTCTAATAGAAAAAACTTTAGATTATGGTTTTCAACTAAAGAAGCAGTAGAGGAATATATTTTAATGAATAAACCTTGTTTATCTATTAATGATATACGCTATTTGCTCAAATTTAAATGGGAATTAACAGAATTTAAAAATTTAGTTAAATCAAAACTATAACAATACTAGTCCCTGATGCCAACCATAGCCTCACAATAGATGGGTAAAGTCTATTATTAAAATTTTAAACATGAATAGAAACATCTGGGTTTATGATCTGATGTTTTTTATTCGATACTATGTTATACATAGTATTATAATTTAAGATAATATATTGATTATCAGGGAGAAATAATTTTTATCAAACTATTGACTTTTGACTTTTTATGTTGTATCTTTGTATCCATGAAATTACATAGAAGAAGAGACAACAAAAAATCAGGAATCTATCAAATTAAAAATTTAGTTAATAACAAGATCTATATTGGTAGATCTACAACTATATATGATAGAATTAGAAGACATATTAATGGTTTGAATAAAAGATCAAAAGATGAAAATATTCATCTAATTAGAGCTTGGCACAAATATAAGAGAATTTCTTTTGAATATTCAGTATTGGAATATTGTCTAAAGGAAGAACTTTATGAAAAAGAATTATCTTGGATTGCTAAATTAGAAGCCAACAATAGAAAAATTGGCTATAATATAAGAATTGATAGTGAAAATAAATATATAATATCTGAAGAAACAAGAAAAAGACTATCTGAAGCACAAAAGAAAAGATTTGCGAACAAACCAGAAGAAAAATTAAAAACTTCACAAAGAACAATACAATTTTGGAAAGATAATCCTGAAAAGAAAAAACGAATGAGTGAAAAAGTTTCTAACAATCATACAAAATATAAAATATATCAATATGATAAAGAAACTAATAAGTTAATAAAAGTATGGACTAGATTAATTGATATAATTAAAAAAAATCCTACTTATAAGAAACATAATATATATGCAGTATGTAGTGGTGAAAAGCCATCTATGTACGGATATATTTGGAAAAAGAAATTAATATGATATATTATATAGGACAACAAAAGCTGCTAGAAAGTGAAGTATGGAAAAGTTGTTCTTTAGATTTTATGTTTGAATATTTTAAAAATCATCAATGGATAAATCTTGATACAGAAACCCAAGGAAAAGATTGTCATTCTAAGAAGATAATTTTAGTACAATTTGGAGATTTTGAAAATCAATTTGTAATTGATGTTAGATATATAGATATTCAAAAATTAAAAACTTTTCTAGAGAATAATAATTTTATTCTTCATAATGCTAAATTTGATTATAAATTTTTAAAAGCTTCTAATATTATTATAGAGAATATTTATGATACTATGTTAGCTGAATGTATTCTTTTTTGTGGGTATGAAAAGTATGGATACGGACTAATTAATCTAATGAAAAGGTATTTAGATATTACTTTAGATAAAGAAATAAGAAGTGAATTTACAACTATAGAAGATAAGCCACTAACAGATAAACAAATTGAATATTCAGCTTTAGATGTAAAATATTTACATTTAATAAAGGAAAAACAAGAAGTAAAGATTAAAGAATATAATCTTGAATACTGTCTTAATATTGAAAATAATGTTGTTAAAGCATTAGCAGATATTGAGTATAATGGAATTTATTTAAATAGAGATAAATGGTTAGATACAGCCCTAAGAGCTGAATTACAACTTCTAGAAATTCAAAGAGATTTAGATTTAATAATACAAGAAGATAAGACATTGTCTGAAGTTTATAAACCAACAGGAATATTAAATCTATTTAATTATGAAGAAAGAATCTATGATATAAATTTTAGTTCTCCTTTACAAATGAAAAAGTTAATTTCTATATTGGGCTATAATATAGAAAGTACTAATGATAGAGAATTAAAAAAATTAACTAAAGAACATAAATTCTTCGAGAAGCTTCAAGAATATAGAAAAACTGCTAAAATAGTAAGTACATATGGAGAAAAATTTCTAAAATATATAAATAAAACTACTAATAAAGTACATACAAGCTTTTGGCAAGTATTAAATACTGGTAGAGTTTCATCTGGGTCTAAGGATGATAATGCTCCTAATATGCAAAATATTCCAGGAGATAATAAATTTAGAAATGCTTTTGAAGCTAAAGAGGGATTCTTATGGGTATCAGCAGATTATTCTGGGCAAGAATTAAGATTAATGGCTGATGCTAGTAATGAGAAAGGATTCATAGATGTATTAAATAGTGGGGAAGATCTTCATTGTTATGCAGGTTCTATGATGTTTAAAAAGAAAATTACAAAAGAAGATAAAGATTTAAGAAATAAAGCTAAAACAATTAACTTTGGAAAACCATATGGAATGGGACCAAGTAAATTAGCTGATACTTTAAATATATCAATAGAAGAATCTAATCAGTTATTCGTTGAATATGAAAAAGCTTTTCCTAACTTAAATCAATGGTTAAAACAACAAGGATTAAAGGCTAAACAACAAATGTTTAGTACTACTTTTACTCCATCTTTAAGACGAAGATGGTATCCTAAAATACAAATAGCTCAAGATTTAAGAGCACAAATAAAGAAAAATGAAATAGAAAACTCTAAAGTTAATTGGAGAACTATTTTAATGGCTGAAGGTGAGACTGAAAGAAATGGTGGAAATCAGCCTATTCAAGGAACTGGAGCTGATATTTGTAAAGAAGCTTTAATTGAAATAAGAAGACTAATTCAAGAGTATAATAATCAATACAAAGAAGAAGTTGCTTTTCTAATATGTACAGTGCATGATGCAATTGATGTTGAAGTTAGAGAAGATTTAGCCCAACAATTTGCACAAGAAATGAAAGAAATTATGATAATCTGTGGTAATAAATATGTTAAACAAGTTAATATGGAAGTAGATATTACTATAGATAAATATTGGAAAAAATAATTAATACAAAATCAACAATTAGAATTATTTTAATACAATGATTGATATTGAAAAACTAGAGACACTTCCTCATTGGGAGAATAAAAGAGCTTACTTTGTTAGAAATCATGGTAGTTATTATAATAGAAAAAATCATCATTCTAGAAATAGATCACCATATAAAATTGCAGAAAGAATTTTAAAAAATAATATAGGTAAATCTTTTGATCTAGCTTTTCATTACTATTGTACTAAGATAGATAAAAAAGATCAATATATATTCTTTACTTGGTTTGAAGATAAAAGATTTCGTAGATTTTGTGGATACCATCTTGATGAAAATAATAATATATATTATATTCCATTTAAGAGAGGTAAAAGAAATATCTTTTATTCTATTGATTATAAAACTGAATATAGACATAAACTTACAGGTAGAAAAAAACCTGAATATTATTGGTTATATAAGAAATATAAAAATGAAAATGATTATGTTCCTTATATTATTCAAGGCTTTGAAAAAGAATTTGACTCTAAAAATAATAGAGAATTTAGAAAATTAAAAGCTGAGAAAGTTGCTAAACAAAGAAAATTAGCAAGAGAAACTAAAAAATTGAAAGAAGATAAAATGTATGAATTTATGACTCAATATTATAAACGGTTGAAAGAAGAAAAACAAAAACAGAAACAATTAAATGAAATTAAAATCATCTCACACGGATTTGATCTAATAACAAGTTTCAGAAAATGAAAAATATAAACGAAATAAAACAAGGTGATCTTATATGGTTTAATACAAATGGAATAAAATATGTATATAAAGCATGGAATGATGATCATGAAGAAAATACTTACACGGGTAATGATCCATTTACATTTATTAAAGTAGAAGTTCGTAATAACAAACAATATTTATGCTTCTGGTCTGAAGTAAATGAAGAAAAATATTTTATGTATTCAGTATCTGATCTAGTTGAAAAAGGATATTTAGAATTAGAAAAACCAATTCCATTAAAAGAAGGAATGTGGGTTTGGGCTAGATTTGGAAACGGAGAAAATAATAAATATTTAGTAAAGTTTAAACAAGTTATTAATGAAAAGAAAACTTTAGTAAGTGTTTGGATTAGTGATATGTTCAATACATATAATGATGATGAAGATGATACATTTGAAGAAATTCTTGGTATAGCTACTGAAGCAGAAATTAGAAATAGTTTAATAAGAGTTGCAGCAGCAAAAGGATATACTCCAGGAAAGAAATTTAAAAGTACTAATGGTGCCCATGAAGTTTATACAATGCAAGAATATAATGATTTACAGTATAAAATAAATCTTGATAGATTAGGATTCTTTCCAGGAACTATTTATTGGAAAGGTAAATGGGCAGAATTAGTAGAAGAAAATATTGAAGAATTAAACTTTTAAATACAGAACAATGAATAACAAAGAATTATTAGAAAAAGCAAAAAGAGATTATCCTATTGGAACTATTCATGGAGGGTCTTCTAATACTAGTTTTACAGTAACATCAAATAATATGCGTCTAAATGATGCTGGAAATATTTATTCAGGTAATGATTGCGGTTGTATTTATTCTCCAAAATATGGATGGGCAACTATTATATCTAAACCATTTGTATTGCCTGAAAAATATTATATTCATTCTACTACAAAAGAGGAAACTCAAATTGTATGGGATTGGTTTAAAAATACATTTTGGAATAGATTTATAGGTAATAATACTACTAACTATTATACTCCAAATGCAGATAAAAATGGTTTATTTGGAGGTAGTTCGCAATCAAATGATGGTATTCCAATTATAACATTTGAACAATTTAAACAATACGTACTAAAAGAAAATACAGAAAACATGCAAAGAAATCATAAAAAGATTATTGGTTATAAGTTTAAAATAGATGTACCAGATACCTGTAAAGGTACAATTGTAAAATTAGATGGAGGGTATATTGCTTCAGTTAAATTTGAAAATGGTGGGACACAACACTGTCATATTCCTATTTCATCTTTAAGTAATACAAACTGGTTTGAACCAATTTATGAAGATGAAAAGATCATGATTGGTGACTATGAAGTTAAGATTAATAAAAATTATGTAATAATCAATGGAATTAGATATGAAAGATCTAGTTTAGAAACTATTAGATTAACTTTATTAATTACTTCAGTAAAATCTTTAAATGTTGGCTGTAACGGTCAATATAAAATTGATCTTGATTTACTTAATAAGATTATTGATAAAATGAATAATGATTGAATTCTTAGAAATGTATATTAATACATTAGAGGATCTTCATCATCAGAAATTCACTGATTATGCGTTGTTAAGACAATTAATTAAGGAATATTTTGATGATGAAGTGTCTGAAGATGATATTAGAAGATATTATGAACATGATATTAATGAAGAAGATTTAAGATTACAAATAACTAATTTACAAATACAATATTAAATGAAAGATAAATTTAAAAATTACTTAGAAATTATTGAACATCTCGGAGCTATTATATTCTGGGGAATTTTAATAGTATATGTTCTAACATCACATTTTGTTATTAACATTGCTTTAAAATAATATATCATGCAAAAACACTTAGTTGAATGTCCTACTTGTTTAGGAATGAAAGAAGTATTTGATGGTAATAGAATGATTGCATGTATTCCATGTAAAGCTACTGGAGTGATTGAAAGCGAAGAATATATTCCAGAAGATGATGAATTGTTATTTATGGATGATGAAAATGTAATTCCTTTCGATGATGATGATTTTTATAATGAGGAAATTAATGGACCATTATCATGATTAAAAAAGTAGTAATAGATCTTGAGTTTTTAATGGAACATGGGTTAACTCCAACTTCCTATACTTGGTTATATTTAATGTATCATAATGATGATAGGGCTTTAGTTGAATTTAAACTTGGTAAATTATTAAGTGAGAATTTAATTAAAAGAGCATTTATTACAGAAACATTTGCGTTAACCAGTAAAGCAACAGATCTATTTGAAGATAATAGTTTTGAGAGGAAGTTCTTAGAACTCTGGGAATTATTTCCTAGAGAAGTTCCTGATGGTAAAGGTGGATCAAGGATACTAAGAGCTTCCTCGTCAGAGGGAAAGCAAGCAGAAGTATGTAGAGAGAAATATGCTCGTATATTAAAAGGTAAACCAAGTCTTCATAAACATATTATAAAATGTCTTAAATTGCAACTTGAAAGAGAAGCTCAAAAGATACAATTTATGAATGGAATTGAAGTATGGTTAAACCAGCATATATGGGAAAAGTATGAAGATTTGGAAGTGAATAATACAGATTATACAGAAACAATATGAAAGATAAAATTCTTGCAGAAGTTAATAAGAAAAAACAATTTATAAAGGATGGTTATCAAGGAAATCCTGTAATTTCAATAAGTGTTTTAGAAAAAATATTAGATGAAATATTTCAACCAGAACCTAAAGGTTATAATGATCCTTTTCCTGGACCAGCAAATGGATGGTAATTAAATAAAAATATGTGGAAAAAGCATTTGATAAGCTTTATGAAAAAATAAGAAAGAATAAAGAGAAGAAAGAAAATAATGAGGTAGTTAGTATTCCCTCTCCATTTAATAGATTAAATGATAGATTTCCTGGATGGGAGAAAGGAATGTATAATATTTTTACTGCTTCGAGCGGGGTGGCTTCAAACAATTAGCCTAGTAAATTTAACTAAATTTACAAGGTTTTGTCGAAAGTAGTAAAAAATATTATATATTTGTGATATGAAAATATCGCGAAATTACTCGAAAAAAATTGGAATTTATTGTATTTATAATAGAAAAAATAGAAAAATCTATATTGGAAGTTCTATTAATATTTATAATAGATTAAATAAACATTTATCTGATTTTAGAATAGGAAGACATCAAAATATTTATTTAAGAAGTGCTATAAATAAATACAAAATTGAAAATTTTACCTGTTTTATATTAGAAGAGTGTGAAAAAGAAGAACTATTACAAAGAGAACAATATTGGATTAACATACTAAAACCAGAATATAATTTAACTAAAGAAGTATTAAGAAATACTCTTTCTACTGAAAGTAGAAAAAAGGTTTCACAAACTTTAAAATTAGGTTATAAAAATGGTACTATAAAATTTACAAGAACAAGAAAAATTGATGTATATCTTGAAAATGGTGATTACCAATATTCATTTGACTATATAAGACAAGCAGCTAAATATTTAAAACTAGATCCCTCTTCAATACATAGAGTATTAAGCGGAATATATAAACAAGCGAATGGTTATCAATTTAAATATTAAGAAGATAAAAAAGAAGTACAGGATATAACAAAAAAACCAAAATTAAAAAAATCTAAAAATAAAAAAGTTATTGTTAAAGACTTAAAAACTAATAAAGAATATTTATTTAATAGTTTAAAAGAATGTAATAAATTTTTCAATTTTAGAGAAAATTTAATCTGGAAATGTTTAAAAAGAAAAAATAATAAAGGAATCTATAAAAATAAGTTTAGTTTTACATTGCCCCGTTAAAACCGATTTAAAACTGGAATATCCTAAAAAGGACAATCAGTTACCAAGCACAAGAATTCTATAAAAGTATTGTGAAAGGTTCAACGACTAGTGGATATGGAAGAAAACAAAATCCACCTAAGAAATATCGGGTTATTAGAAATAATAACATGAGATAGTCTGATCTGCAACTATATATAAAATTGCAGTTAACATTATGTGGTAAAACAAAGCTTACTAAATTCCTCATTATTAATAGCTTATCTGAATTTATTAAACAAAATCCCAGAGCACGAGTTAAAGTTTTTTATTTTGCTTTGGAAGAGTCTAAAGAAGAGTTTTGGTTAAGTCTCTTATCTACAGCACTTTATGAAAAATACAATATTTCTCTTTCTAATGCTGATTTAAAGAGCTTGGGTAGATATACAGTATCTGATAGTCTATTAGCTAAGATAAATGATTGTAGAGCCTCTATTGAGCAATTAGAGGGATTCATAGAAGTGATAGATCATGTATCTAATCCTTTTGGAATTTATAAGAAAGTAAGAGATTATTTTGAAAATCCAGAAATTGGTCATGCAATTACAGTTACAGCTACTGATAATGGTAAGGAAATACCTATAGATTATGAGTATAAAGATCCTAATTTATATGTATTTGTAGTTACAGATCATATATCTCTATTACAAGCTGAAAAGGTTGATGGAATTAAACAAACTTTACATGAAGCAATAGGTCATTATTCTAAAGAATATTGTCTTAAAGGATTCTGTAAAAGATACAAGTGTATAGTAATCAATGTACAACAACAGAGTGCAGAGAAAGAGAAACAAGAGTTTTATCAAGGACAAAGTATTGAGCAGAAACTTGAACCTAGCCTAGATGGACTTGCTAATAATAAAGAAACACAAAGAGAGGCAGATTTAATACTTGGATTATTTGCTCCAGCTAGATATAATATTAAAACTTATAGAGATTATAAAATAGATGTATTAAGAGATAGATTCAGAATGTTAATATTCCTAAAGGATAGACATTATGGTTTAGCTAATACATATCTTCCTCTATATTTTGATGGTAGAACCAATCTATTTGAAGAATTACCAAGAGCTAATGAAATTAATTACGAAAATTATATAAAGAAGAATTAATGAGAGGTTATAGATGTTATTTTTATAAAATGTTAAATGGAGTTATACAACCAAATCCTAATGATGCTTGTTGGGCAGGAATGAGATATTGGAGTAATGAAACTATTTATATCAGTAGATTTACTGAATCAAGAACCAAAAAATATATTCCTATCTTAGTTGATCTTATTAATAAGATAACTCCTTGTGAGTTAGTTATAGTTAATGATGTTGAATATATTAAAATAAAATTACTAAGTACATATGATCAATCTTTAATATTATTAAACTTTATTAGGTATCTATGGAATGAACCTGCTTATTTTGATATAGATTTATTTTTTGAATTTATTGAAAAAGATGAAACTATGGAGGAACCATTAGAGAAGCTCATGCTAGCTAATATACTAGCCTGTAGTAGAATGAATGGTTATACGGGTGATCATAGTAATACAGTAATGCCTGCTAAAGGTGCAATTAAAAATACTAAACAGTTATTAGAATTTAAAGGAAAAGAAACACAAGAATTTTTAACAACATGAATGATGTAGAAAAAGAAGCTGGTAAACAATTATTAACATACTATAATTTACTAAAGGCTTGTAAATATTTGGAACAATTAGTTGAATTAGAAGAAAGAGGAGGAACTCCAAGTAAACAGAGATTAGATGAAATTAAAACTTTTTTAAATAATGTAGATGAATAAAACTATAAAATTACCAACAGGAGATTATTGTGAAATCTATATAGAAGTTGATGGAGGAGTTGTACAAGCAGTACATTGTGACAAAAGAAATGCTAAAGTAATTATGTTAGATTGGGATGATTATAAAGCAGAAGATGAATTAGGAAGAATTGCTATGGATGATTTGTTTACAGATATGAAAGAGAAGTTAGAAAAGGGAGAAATTAAACAAATATATTAAAATATGATTATTAAGGACAAAGCTTTAGATCCGTATTGGATCATTTCAAACTACAATGGTTTGAAATTAATGGAACCACATGGTAAGGATGGGAAAGAAATTGCAGCAGCTCAGTTAAATGAGTTACCCAATTTAATGGGAGAAGTTATCAGACGTAAAATGGCTGCAATTGAGGGAGAAGTAACATTGAAAGAATTCACATTGAATCTTCAAGCACTTCAAGTAATGCTGCAAAACGCATTAGATATTACTACAACAGATGCTAAGACAGCAGTAGTAGAGAAGGAGATGATTAGTTAATGGAAGTAATGGAAAAAGAGGCAACGCCCGTTGCATTGGAGAGAGATTATTATAAGGTTCTTTTAGTAGGACCAAGTGGTGATGGTAAAACTTATAGTTTTAGAAATATGAATCCTGAAACAACAGGGTTCATTAATGTAGAGAACAAACCTCTACCTTTTCCAAATAAGTTTAAAAACCATAAAAAATGTAATTCTTGGCAAGAAGCTTATGAAACATTAGCTGAATATGCAAAGAATCCACAAATTGACTGTATAGTTTTTGATAGTTTTAGTGCCTATACAGAAATGCTTTTAGCTGAGGCTAGAGCAACAAAAAAGAATTTTGAAATCTGGAATATGTATAATGATAATATTGGATTACTTCTTTCACGAGTTAAGAAAGTAAAGAAAGAGGTATTCATTACAGCTCATTATGAAATTCTGGGTATTGAAGGTGCTATGGAAAAAAGAGTGAAGGCAAAAGGAAAAGAATGGGAAGGATTAATTGAAAAAGAATTTAGTTTAGTTCTTTATTCTGGTAAGAGATTAACGGATAAAGGAATACCTGAATATTTCTATAATGCTTTTCAAGAAGGAACTTCTGCTAAATGCCCACCAGATCTTTTAAAGGGTTTGAAAATACCCAATGACACAAATGAAATTTTTCAAGATATTAAAAAATTCACAAATAAATAATTAAATATATGTATTCTACAAAAGGAATTGACACGAGTAAGAAAGGAAAATTGAGTAAGTATATAACATGTGGTGGACCACAGTTATTGAAAATTAACTCAATGGAGATTGAGACTGCTGGAACAGGTAGTCAGAGGATAGTATTCTTTATGGAAACACCACCAGTTGATGATGATAATTTTGAAGGTGAAGGAGGTGCTAAAGGACAAATTGGTAAAGTTCGTACCTTTTATATGAAACCTGAAAATCAGAATCAGAGTGAAGAGTTTCTCACTAATATGGGAATCATTGCTGATAAGCTGGGAGTAAGAGTACAAGTTGATAGTATTAAAGCAGATGATCTTACAGATTATGTAGCACAACTTGCATTGTTTATTACAGGTAAGTACCTTTGGTTTGCTATTAAAGGTGAGGAATATCCTAAACAAGACAATACTCTTGGATTAGCATTGCAATTTAGGAGATATGGATTTGTTGCATCAGAAGCTGAAGGTAAAGATCACGTTAAGCCATTTGATAAAACAAATAAATATGATTATGTTCCTTATGTAAAACAGGAAATGGTTACACATGATCCTAGTGATCTATAATAATTAAAAATGAATCCCATTTCTGCACAGTATGGGTTAAATAACGCAGTAAACGTTAGCAGATAACTGATGTAGTTCATAAGTAAATAATATAGGGTGCAAACGTAGTTAGAGAGAGGTACGTGGATAAATGGACTCATAAAACCAGCCTTATAATATTTATTTTAAATTAAAAAACAATATGAAAACTAAAGTAATAAAAGTAACAGATGAGTTTATTGAATTTGATAATAGTATCAAATTAATGTCAGAGCATGATCAAGATTGTTGTGAACATCATTTTTTACAATTTAATGATTTAAAACTAGAAGATTTTGAAAATCTAGAATTTGATTTAGAAAATGATAATTTCTTTACAAGAATTGAAGGATATGGTATTGAGTTAAATCCAATTTCAGGATTTTCTGTTAGAATTCCTGGTTATGGATATAATAATGGATATTATTCTTCTAATTTAACTTTATTATTAACAAATGGTAAAGATTATACTAAAACTTATGATATTACAGAATGTCAATTATGGGAAAACGAATGAAAATAGATAAAGAACAATTTGATCTTATTAAAGATCATAAAACACATGAATTAGAAGTGGTAATTAAAGATAATACAATTACTATTGAATGTGTTAGTTGTCAAAAAGTATTAATAAAATTAGAGAAATGACAGATCAACAAGCAAAAGAGGTTTCTGAATTATATAAAAAGAAAAGTCAATTAACAGGAGATTTATCTACATTAATGCAAGGTGAAAAAATACAAATAGAAGTATATGGTGGTAAAAGTTATATGGGATCAACTTTATGGGGTTTATATCATGATCCTATACTTTTTTCTACTGTAAAAACTTTTCTTTGTAATGAAATAAAAGAGAGAATTAAAGAAATAGACAATAAATTATCATCATACTCTTGTAGTTAATGATTTATACAACAGAAGGTTTAAAACAATTAGATAAAAAGGATATATTAAATAAATTTACTCAAGAGCAATTATGGAATCACTATACTGGATTAGAAATACAGACTAAGATTAAATTCTTTAGTCCTTTAAGAAAAGAGAAAAACCCTTCTGCTGGATTTTACTATAATAGAGAGGGTGAATTAAGATTAAAGGACTTTGGAAGAAGAGGATCTTTCAGTATCTGGGACTATATTATGTGGAAATTTAATCTTTCATATAGAGATTCTTTATCAAAGATTAAAAATGATTTTGAAGATATTGAACCAGATATTGCTTTTTATGGTGATTCATTTAAACCTATAAGAAGGATAAGAGAGAACAAGAAGATCATTCCCACCTTTAAAGAGTTTTCAAAAGAGGAGCTTGAATACTGGGCACAATATTATATTACCAAAGAAGATCTTGATATTGGTAATGTAAGATCTTTAGATCACTATTGGGTAGTTGGAGAAGAGTATTCTGTTAAATTTAAAGAACCTTTTACTTTTTGTTATCTTTTTAGTAAAGATGAATATAAGATCTACAAGCCATTTAATAAAGATAGAAAATTCTATTTTTATGGAACTGCAGATACTTTGCAAGGTGAACATATGTTACCTTGGTTAGGGGATCTTTTAATAATAACTAAAGCAATGAAAGATGTTTTAGTGTTAAATAAATTAGGTTATAGTAGTATTGGTTTTCAGGGAGAGAATTCATTTCCTTCTAAATTAAAGATCAGTACATTACAACATAGATTTACAAATATAATTACACTTTTCGATAATGATAAAGCAGGTAGAAATGGAGCAGAAACACTTCATGAACTATATGGTTTTAAATATTTTTTCTTAGATGAATACAAAGATATATCGGATTTTATAAAGAATAAAGGAATTGAAAAAACAAAAGAAATATTATGTTTAAATCTGGACAGATTGTTAGGGTAATTAAATATTATGATCATCCTTTTGCTATGGGAGAGCTATTAAAAGTAGCTACAGAAGTAAAGATTGGGACTAATATAGGAGTAGTGAAAGAAGGTTGGATAGGAGGTCACAATCTAAATGGTAGACTTAAAGATGATAGTGGATGGTGGATACCTGAACGTTGTATTGAAAAAGTTAATGAAGAAATGCCAAATAATGAAAGTCCTTTTTACATAATTGTACCTAATCATAATAGTAAAGAAATACAGAGTTATTATGATTCTAAAGCAGCTTATATTATAACTGAAAATGGTCACAATGTAGCAATTTATTGGGATAAAGGAAAAAAGACTATCATTAATAATCCTCTAATTATATCTAAAACAAATGATTTATCAATAGGTATTAGTATTAAGGTGAAGAGTTATGAAATATCTAATTCATTAATGACTGGTAAGAAGAAGAGAAGAGAATTATTTGGACAAATATTTCCTTTAATAACTACTTATAAGAAAACATTAGGTGGACAAGAGAGATTAATCTATAATTTAAATGCTAATAATGTACCAATAAGTGTCCTAGCTGAAGATTGTGAAATTATATATCCCACTTTACAAGGTTATAATTTTCCAAAAGATAGAACTATTAAAGTAGGATCATCTGTAAAATGTGTAAATGATAGATGTCTATCAAAGAAAATCTACGGTGAAAGATTTGAAGTAATGGAAGTAACTTCAAGAAGTAGTGATAGTAGAATTATATTAACTTTAAAAGATACTAAAGGTAATATTACAAAAGAATATAAAGATAAATTTAAATTAATAAACTAAACAAATGGTAAAAGTACACATTGCAACGTATCAAGAACGTGCTAAAAAGTTAGCTACAGATTTAGAAAAAAATGATGAAGTACAAGGATTCAAAAAGAATGTTGTAGTTCGCTTAGGTGGTGAAAAGAAATATGAAGATTATCCTCTGGAAATCAATAGTGCAGAAGCAGTAAAAAATTGTATTAATAAGATTAAAATGAAAGAGTTATTTAATAAGAATGATATTAAAACTCTTGAATATTTCAATGAACCACAAAAATATCCATGTGTAATTAAACATGCTGTAGGTAGTGGTGGAGCGGGTGTTTATGTAGTTGAGGATGCAAATGAGTTGAAAGTATTTAAAAAAGTATTGCATAATCAATATTATATTGAACCTTTGTTCAAAAGTACTTCTGAATACAGGTTACATTGTACACAAAATGAAGTTTTCTTTTCAGTTAAGAAAATTAAGAGAGAAGAAAATAAGAATGATATTATCATTAATACAAAGAATCATACAAATGTACGTGACTTTGTTAAACCAAGGTTGTGGAAGGAAATGCAAGCTGAGTGTTTAAAAGCAATGAAAATCCTAAAACTTGATTTAGGTGCATTTGATGTAGGATATAATTCAGAAGGTAAACAACACATCTTTACTATTCATGAAGTTAATACTAACCCAGAATTATTGAAAAATACTTATAATGAGTATCTTAATGTAATTCCTAAAATTCTAAAGAATAAGTATAAATAATGTCTAAGACAACGAATAGTTGGAGTGAAGTTATAAGTGATAGGAAGAAGATAAAAGAATATGATACAAATTATTGTACATCTTGTTATTCTCATATCACTTATAACTCTTCAAAAGAATATATTAATAGCAAATCTGTAATTAGAGTTCTTATTCCAAAAGATCTAATTGATTATTCAAAAAAAGAAGTAGATAGATGGATTAGGCTTATAAATTCTTTTGGATTATATTGTAGAAGAGTCAAAGATAAAAAAGCTGATGAGCGTACTTGCTATTCTATACTTGTATTTTGTCAGAAGAAACAAAATAAACTTCTTTTAAATTGTACACTACAGGCAATTAGATATGTATTAGAGGATAAGATTGATAGTTTACCAAAATTGATATTTGAATTAATTGATACTTATGATATTGAACCTATTTATGCATTTCAAATGGCTCATTGGATAATAGAATATTATAATTCAAATCATACCATTTATCAGCGTCATATTAATTATCTACATACATTAGATCAATTTAAAAGTATATTATCTAAAGATAAAACTTCATATACAGGAAGTACTAATATTGAATATACGTTTAGTAATGAAAGTATATCAGGAGTTTTACTTTCAGAAATACAGGAATTAATAAAAACAAAAGATTACAAAAAAATAATAAAAAAAGCAACAAAATGAAATACATATTTGCATATGGTACATTAAGACCAGGAGAACCAAACTTTAATAAATTTAAATCATTACAACATGAAGCTACAGCAATATTATATGGAATTCAATTATTTGATCTTGGACCATATCCTGTAGCAGATTTTACAAATAGTAATAATCTTCCTGCAACAGGAGATTTCTTATCTGTTTCAGATGAGGATTTTATTGATATTGATGAAATGGAAATGAATGCTGGATATTATAGTTGGTCATTTTCACATAAAATAAATGGTGTTAATCGAAATGTTATTATTTGGTTAATGAAAAAAGGTGATATTGAAGCAAGAGGTGGAGTAAAAATTGAAACAAATGATTGGTTAAACAGAGATATGGAAAAAGATAAAGTAGCAAAAAGGAAAATATTTATAGCAGATTCTCAAACTGGATATGCAAGATGGATGGAAGGTCAAATTGTAAAAAATATTGAAGATGCAGATCTTGTATTATTTACTGGTGGAGAGGATGTTGATCCAAGTTTATATGGAGAGAAAGAACATTATCATACCAGTTCAAATATTGCACGAGATAGTAGAGAAATTGAAATTTATAAAAAAGCTCTATCTTTAGGTAAGCAAATACTTGGAATCTGCAGAGGTTCGCAGTTTCTTTGTGTTATGAATGGTGGTAAATTAGTGCAGCATATGCAACATGCTGGAAGTCATTCAATTGAATTGCATGAAGATATTGAAGATCTTGTAAAGAAAGGACAGAAAATTGATGCTTCAAGTACACATCATCAAATGCAATATCCATTTAATCTTCCTCAAGATGAATATCAAATCATTGCATCAAATCCTGATAGGAGTAAAATGCACTTAGGAGGAGATAATGAAGATATGAATCCTCTTTGTGATGTTGAAATAGCTTATTATCCAAAAACTAAATGCCTTGCAATCCAAATGCATCCTGAGTATCTGTCTAATAATAGCTTTACAATTAAATGTATGCGTAAACTATTGGATACAGTTTATGAAAGAAGTAACAAACAAATTGCACAAAATTCTGAAGTAGTAATCGAAAATTAAAACAAATGAAAATTAATCTTGAAAAAGTAAAAATAGGATCTGATCCTGAAGTATTTCTTAAAGATGATAAAGAAATTGTATCTTCTATTGGTTTAATAGAGGGTAATAAGAGAGAACCACATGATATTGGTAATGATTGTGGAATTCAAACAGATAATGTTCTGGCTGAATATACATTTCCTCCTGTTTCTTTAGAACAACCAGAGAAGTTTTATGAAAATGTAAGATATTGTATTGATTATACTGATAATTTTCTTAAAGATAAGAATATTAAAGTATCAATTCAATCATCTGGATATGTAAATGAAAAGTATTTTGATAATGAACAAGCAAGAGAAGCAGGGTGTTCACCAGATTTTAATGTGTGGACAAAGAGTGTAAATGAACCTGCTGATTATGCTAATAGTAATTTAAGAACTGCTGGATGTCATATTCACATTGGATATAAAAACCCTACAGATCAAGTATCTGAGGAAATTGTAAAAGTACTTGATTTATTCCTTGCTATTCCAAGTCTATTTATAGATAAAGATACAGAGCGTAGGAAAATGTATGGTAAAGCTGGTTGTTTCAGATTTAAACAATATGGTGTTGAGTATAGGGTTTTAGGTAACTTTGTAATTCAGGATCAGGATACAGTAAATTGGTTATTTAGAAATATTAAAGCAGCATTGGAATTTATCAACTCTGGTGCTTTTGTGGATCATGATCAAAAGAATATTGTAGAAGCAATTAATACGAATAATCTTGATTTAGCAAGAGTTCTTGCTGATAAGTATCAATTAGAAACAGAAGTTAAAAAGGAAATTAAAGTATAATATGTGCGGAATTGTGGGGTACTCAGGTGTGATAGCACCAGATCAAAAATTATTAAAATTATTGATGATATATAACGCCTTAGAAAGGGGAAAAGATTCCGCAGGGATCTATTCTCCTTCTAAAGGGATTATTAAAGATAATATTTCAATGGTAGATTTTCTGAATAAATACAATGTATTTTCAGAAGATCATGTTTTTATAGGACATGCAAGAGCTGCTACAGTTGGAACTATTATTAAAGAAAATGCTCATCCATTTAAAGTAAATGATACTGTATTAGTTCATAATGGAACATTACGATATACTTATCCTTTAATGGAAAAAGTAGGTTTAAAATGGAATCAATTTAATGTAGATAGTGAACTTCTCTGTCATGCAGTGAATAAATTTGATGAACCTGATTTCTTAGAAGATGTTAATGGTGCAATAGCAACTATTTGGACAAATGTTAAGAAACCAAATACATTATATGTATATAGAAACTATGAAAGACCATTGTATTATGGATACTTGGATGGTAATATGTATATATCTTCCATTAAAGAATCATTAGAAGTTATTGATTGTAAGAAGATTGATCAATTTGATACAGGACATCTCTATACTATTACAGATGGTAAATTTACTAAACGTAAGTTAAAAAGAAGTTATCATAATGTAGTCAAGAAATTCACTAATGTAGATAGAGAATCTATTGAACCATTTGATTTAGTTAATAGATGGGTAAGAGCAGGTATTAGTGTTAGAAATAGCGTAAATGAACCTTATAATATCTTAGATGGTAAATGGTATCTGGCAGTTGATTATTCAAATATAAATGATTATACAGTCATTGTACTTGATAGTAATGATAAGAGACAACATATTACAAAATATGGAATAGATTTCACGGACTTTGAAATTTGTGAAAATGATTATGTAATGGTAATGCATGATTTATTTTATACAAATAAAGGAGATAAAGGAAAGAAATTTGCATCTAAAGGTGCAATATTACTTGTTACTGATATTTTAGCAGATGAAAGAGCTGAAGTAACTCTTATGAAAAATGGTACTACAGGAACAGTTCCTTATAGTGCTATTAGAAAATTAACAATGCTTGAGTTATCTGATTATGCAAAAAAATTCAAAAAAGAATCTAAAGAAGAAAAAGAAGAAAGACTTATGAAAGAGAAAGTAAATGAAGTTCTGGATAAAATGAATGAGTTGCTTGAAAAACTCAAGGAAAAGAATGCTCATGGTGAGAATATTAATGGAGAAATTGCAAGTCTTGAAGCATTAGTTGATGATAGTTATTTTGAAACAATAAAACAAGAGGAACATGCCAGTTAAGGAAGTAAATGGAGAATGGGTCTGGGTAAATGCTGAAGGAAATCCTATAGTACATCCTGGTAATAATGCTGTACCAGGATGGAATGTTGGAAATGATCCCATAGATCCTATAGGATTACCAGATGATCTTCCTATGTGGAATCCTCCTATACCTAAAAAACAAAAAGCTAAACAAGAAGAAGAACTTTTAAAAGATGATGGAACTACAATGGTAATTCATGGTGTGAGAGTAAGGAAGGATGATCCTAGAATTATAACAGATGTTGTAACCAATGAATTTGATTTCAAAGACAATTGTGTAAAAGTATTTGTAGATATTGATAAGAATAAAGTTGGTTATACAAGAAATCCTAGAAAATGTCCTATAGGACAACATGCAAAATTAGGAGGTATTTATGGAGCAAATCCAGAAGTATTTATTAATGCAGGTATGATCGAAAGTTTTGTAAATGGGCAATTCTTCTCTCCAGATTTATTCAATAATAATTATAAAGATTTTAGGAAATTTGATAATGATTGTGATTTAGATGGATATAATGGTGGATGGAAAAGCAGAACATATCTATCTACTGAAGGATTAAAATATACTTTTGGAGTTGAACTTGAATTCTCCAGATTGTATATACCTGAGTATTTATCTCATAAGTACAATATGAAATGTATGAGAGATGGTTCATTAAATGCAAAACAAGGTGGTCCAGAGATTGTTACTGGAGTACTTACAGGTGATACAGGAATGAATCATTTACAGGATATGTGTATTGAACTTGCTAAAAGAGGAACTATAGATGAGTTTTGTGGAATTCATGTGCATGTAGGTGGCTTCGATGCCTCTAAAGAATTTATTACTTTAGCATATATTTTAGGTAATAAACTTGAGCATGAGATTACATCTATAATGCCTCCAACTAGAAAAGGTAATGAATATTGTAGATCAATTAGAACTAAATTCACTAAAACTGCTTTTTCTAAAGAATATAGAGAAAGAGAACTTGAATTAGATGATTATTTCATGAGTATTTATGAATGGTTATCTCATTATCAAATTCAAAAAGGTAAAGAAGTGAATAGAAAGGCTCAACATCCAATGGGTCCAAAGTGTCAATATGATCATTCCACTCCAAGATATTGTTGGTTAAATCTTATTCCAGCAGCATTTAATATTAGGGGAAATGGATCTTATACATTAGAATTCAGAAATCATCCAGGTTCTAGTAATTTTGTTAAAATCTACAATTGGATTAAACTTTGTATGGCTTTTGTTCACTTTGTTGAAAATTACAAAGAAAGAATTCTTACTGAAAATCTTACTCTTACTGATATTATCATGGCAGCTTATCCTAAAACAGGACATGTTCTTTGTGGTTATATTGAAGAGAGAAAGGCTAAATTTAATTCTGGTAATACAACTGCTGGACTTAAAGAAGAAAGAAAAGAATACAAAGAGGGTTGTGGAGAAAAGAAATCAATAAAAGAATTAATATGTGTCTCATAGGTATAGCAGGTAAAGGTACGGATAAATATTCAGATAAATTTATTAATGCTATTAAAACAGGAGCTGTAAACAATAAAGATGGTTATGGTTTCTGTGCCAAATATGATGGTGTAGAATTAGTAAGTTTCAAAAAGGGATATACAGATATTGATATTTTATTAGAGGATGTAAAAAAACTTAATTTAACCATTAATGATGAATTAATTATTCATTCAAGAAGAGGAAATAAAGGTAAACTTACAGATTATAATTGTCATCCATTTGTATTATCAGATAAACAAAATGAGATACTTGAATTAGAAGGTACATCTGCAGATGTATTGATGGTTCATAATGGAACATTTTTTAAATATTCCAATGCAGGATCTGATTATTCAGATACTTATCATTTTATTAAACAGTTTATGTGTATACCAGAGTTTATTAATTTATTGAAGAGGGATAAAACTTTATTCTGTTCAATTTTTGATATTACTTTAAGTACAAATAAATTAGCATTTATGTTCCCTGATCATGATATAATCACTATAGGTGATTTTATTGAAGATGAAGGATATAAATTCTCTAATAAATGTTATCTTGATGTTAAAATTGAAGATGTAGGAGGTAAAACTACTGAATCAAAGAATAAGAATCTTAAAACAATGGCTGAACTATTTGCAACAGATTCAACAAGTGAATTTTCAGCTAGAAATGCTTTTGGAATACCAGTAAATCAATGGACTATTGGAGAGATTTATTTTGAAAAGAAAGAATCATATACAACTAGATTATTGAGATTAATGATTAATCCTGAAGAAGATTTCTATATTTCTGGAGATTATTATTGGGGAAAAGAGATTGATGATAGTGTTATCAATGGTAAGAAAACCTATAATGAATGTGGAATTGCAACTTGTCATATGATTTCTAAAGGGGAATTAAGGAATACTGTTACAATTCTTCCTTTAAATCAATATAGAACTAAATATGCTGATTATGCTACATTGCTATGTGAAAACTATGCATCTAGTAAAAATCAGATGAAAAAGGTTTTAAAAGGATTTCTTAATTCAGCAGAGGATGGAATGGTTACAATTAAAGGTATGAAAGGACCACTTAATAGGGATGCTGTACTACTCTATTTGAAACTTCATAATCATGTACTGAAAGATTCACAGATTCGTAATATTAAAATTGGTCCAGTAGTTAAACAAAAGAGCAATGAAGTGACAGATATTGTTCCAATAGATTAATAAATGGCAAAAAAGAATAAGGGTAAGACAAATCGTGCGAAAGGATTTCAATGGGAGAGAGATCTTGCTCAAATATTTAGAGATTTAGGTTATCCTAGGTGTAAAACAACTAGACAAACAAGTAGATTATTAGATTCATGTAAGGTAGATTTGGATTTTATTCCATATAATATTCAAGCAAAGAATGTAATACATATTAATTATAAGGAAGTGTTAGATGAAGTCCAACAAGCTTTAACTAAAGAATATCCTGAAAGATTAAGTTTGCCTACAGTTGTTTTACACAAAAGGAAAACAACAAAGCTAGCTATAATGGAAATGGATACATTTCTTGCATTAGTTAGTAAACTAAAACAATTAGAAAAAGAATGAGTGAACTATTAGTAGAAAAAGAAAGATTACAGAAAAGATTACAGGAAATTGAAGTTCAACTTAAAAGAGGAAATATTAATAATTTTATACATGGTTGGAAACCTTTTTCTGAATTATCTTATAAAGATCATATTAATAAAAGTATTTTAGTATGGTGTGAATATCCAGCAGGGGGAGAAGCAAGAACTTGTTATTTAAAATGTGTAGATTTAGCTCCTTATATTAATATAAATGTAATTATAAAATATTTGGGTATTACACAAAATCCTGTTGCATGGAAAGAAGTAGATAATTTTTCACCTACTTATAAACCATATAAAGATGAAGATCATAGAAAATTATGGAGAGAAATAGTTGATATTACAAATGTTAGAACAATAAAATATGAATAAATCAGATTTTTTTGATGCGGTTTTTCCTCATCCTAAGATAGAAGATTTAATGTGGAATTTAGATAATAATAAATTACTCGAAGCAAGATCAGTATTAGCAGATATTATAGATGATGTAAAACCAGAATATGATTATCTAATAGATGATGGAGAAATGAGAATTTACAATGCTAAAATCAGGCAATTAAAAAAGCTAGAAGGATTGTACACACAATTAGAGGATAAAATTAAAGAGAATGCAAAAGTTAGCACTATTTGATGGTGATTACTTTTTATATTTGGCAACAAATCCAGATAAAGAATTAGATCAAGAAGGGCAACCTGTTAGAAAAGATAATAAATTCGTTTATCAGAGTAATCCAGACGTAGGTCAGATGATTACAAAGGTAGACAATATTATTATTGATATTTTAAATACTATTGAGGCAGAATGGTATTTAGGATTTCTAACAGGTGGTTCTTTTAGATATAAGATCAATCAGGATTATAAAGCTAATAGAAAAGGAAGAGTAAGACCAAAGTATTTTAAGGTCTTAAAAGAGTATTTAATAGATCATTGGGGATTTTATATTCATAATGAATTAGAAGCGGATGATCTAGTAAATATTGCTAGAAATTATTATAACAAAATTAATATAGAAGATTCTTCACATTTAACAGCAATATATGGTTTAGAACCAATTATAGTGTCCAATGATAAAGATATTCTTAATCTAGAAGGAGTTCATTATAATCCTCAAAAGAAAAGATTTGAAGATACTAGTGAAGAAGGTGCAATAGATTATTTCTGGAGATCAATGATTATAGGTGATGTAGGAGATAATATAAAAGGAATTCCAGGTAAAGGAGAGAAGTTTGTTGAAAAATTAATTACTCAATACCCTTCAGGAGATTTGAAAATTATGATCTATGAAGAATATTTAGAATATTTTGGAGAAGAATACGGTATTAATGAGTTTTATAAGAATTATAAATCTTTAAAGATACTAGATAGTTACGAAGGATTAGAATTACCTAATCCTATTAAATATGAGAAGATTTGAACGTATTAAGTTTATTTGATGGAATGAGTTGTGGGCAAATTGCTCTCAATAGAGTAGGGATAGAAATAAACAATTACTTCGCAAGTGAAATTGATAAAAATGCAATAAAAATTACACAAAAGAATTATCCAGAAACAATTCAATTAGGTGATGTAACAAAAATTAAAGTAGATAAGTTACCAAAAATTGATTTATTAATAGGTGGAAGTCCATGTCAGGGATTTTCATTTGCTGGTAAACAATTAAATTTTGAAGATGAAAGAAGTAAATTATTCTTTGAATATGTAAGAATACTCAAAGAACTACAAAAGATTAATCCAGAAATTAAATTCTTATTAGAAAATGTAAAAATGAAGAAGTTATATCAAAATATAATTTCTGAATTCTTAAAAGTAGAACCAATAGAAATTAATTCTAATTTAGTATCTGCTCAAAATAGAAAAAGATTATATTGGACTAATATAGAAAATGTACAGCAACCTGAAGATAAGAATATTAAGCTGAAAGATATTTTATGGGTAGATAAAATAGGAGATCTTACAGATGAATATATTCAAAAGAAACAAAATCAAAAGAGATGGGGTAATCATTTTGGTACTATAGAAACAGAGAAATCAAATACTCTTCTTGCTATAGGTAAATTTGATACTATTCTTTTAACTGATTTAAAGAGATATTTAACACCTTTGGAATGTGAACGATTACAAACTTTACCTCATTTTTATACTGATTGTGTATCTGAAGGACAAAGATATAGAGCAATAGGTAATGGATGGACAGTAGATGTGATAGCACATATTTTTAAAAATTTAAAATGATAAAACAATTAGAACAAGTTAAAGAATTTCATAAAGTATTTGGTTTACTTGAAACTCAAAATTATAAAAAACATCCTGAAGTTGCAAAATTAAGGTATCAAATTGGGCTAGAGGAACTAAATGAATATGCAATAGCTGTACAAGAGAATAATGATATAGAAATTGCAGATGCTCTAGGAGATCAATTATATATAGTATTGGGAAGTATTATTTCTCATGGTTTAGAAGATAAGATTGAAGCTATTTTCGATGAAATTCATAAGAGTAATATGAGTAAATTAGATGAGAATGGAAATCCACTTTATAGAGAAGATGGTAAGGTTAAAAAGAGTAATTTATTTAAAGAACCAAATTTAAAAGAGATATTAGAAAGACAATAAAAAATGGTGTAGAAGTACTTTTAAATCAAAGTTATGAATTTATAGCACCAATGATCGGAGATAGATTAGGAGATTTTGTTAATCTCTCTGGTTGTTTTATTGGATATGATAATTATCCTGAATTTGACAATAACATATTTTTATTATTTTCAACATCTGAAAGCAAGATTTTTAAAAATTTTTTAGAACGATTAAAGTATATTCCAACATATAATACAACAATACCTATTGGAAATACTCATGAAATGTTTGTCTTTAATGTTTCAAAAGAACATCAAAAGAATTACGATTATTTTAAGCAAAGTAAATATTCTCAATTAGATGAGAAATATAAAAAGCATATAGTAAGATTCCATAACTATAGTATGTATGGCGAAGGAGATACAATATGCAAGATATTAGATAGAGATGAGTCTCTATATGTAATTAAAGAAGAAGCAATAAATGAGGGAATACCTGAAAGAGATTGGACAAGAATACCAAGAAATATTGAGATTGGAAATGCATTAAAGGAAGAAGAAGAAATATTTAGTGATGAATTAGTAAAACAAGAAATTAAAACATAAACCTGTAAGGGTTTAAAGGGAGTGGTTACTATGCGTGCCGAATAGTAACTATTCTCTTTTTTAATTAAAAGTATGAAACAAGATATATACGATTACAAAACCTATTTAAATCAAGCAATTAGATTTCTTAAAGTAGTTGAAGATGCAGAAGATGCGATTCAAAATGCTTTAATTACATTTATAAAATACAAAGATACTTCTTTACAAGTAGATTGGAAATGTCCTGAAAAAACTATTAGATGGTTAGTTAAACAAGCATGTATTAGAATTCAGGATAGAAGAAGGAATATAAGTACAGTTAAAACAGATCATGGTAGATTCATAGAACTTGATATGTTAAGTAATGGTCAAATGATGGCTCTAGAAGCTAAATACTTTACATTTAACGAAGGAGAAATGAATTATGATAGAAAAGTACTTGAAAAGAATAAAGGTGCTATAAAAGCCTATTTTAATGTTAGATCAAATGATCCTCTTTTAGTAATAAATAGAGTATTACAAACAACAATTAAAGGAAGAAGGTATGAAGCATTGAAAATCAATGGAAAGTACATTAAAACTATTAAAGAATGAATAATGAATATACGGTTATTGGAATTAGTAAAATTGATTTAAGACCATATCTTCAGAAACAGAACTATCCTGAAGATTTGATTTATCCTATTTTAAATGGTTATAAATCAGATAAATATAATTGGGAAGGTGTTCTTCATACCAATAATATTACTCTTCTGAGATTAAGATTTGGACAGAATCCTCAATCTGGAATAGATTTATGGAGAATAATTGATGAAAAACATATGAAAGGAATATTAGATGCAGTTTATTATGATAAATCATTATGTGAATGGATAAAGATAGTATAAGTGAGGAGGAGGTTTTAGCTAGAGGTATTAAATTATTAGAATGGTTTGGTAAAAATTTATCAAAAGATACTATTTATATTCACTCAGGAGATAATTCAGTACTTTGTAATCCAAATATAGAACCAAAAGAATGGAATATATTTCTAGGGCATAGTATATATTCAATTGCTGAATTTGTAGCTAAAAAAT
>Ga0193692_1000016_pt1 | contig 49087 bp, 42 predicted proteins | sample L3a1metaG_FD_144917 | JGI IMG/M metagenome (GOLD analysis project Ga0193692, IMG submission 144917) | Soil microbial communities from a riparian zone of the East river system, Colorado, United States - L3a1 | ecosystem: Environmental > Terrestrial > Soil > Riparian zone | place: USA: East River... | reverse complement strand
TGTAGCTAAAAAATTAAATAAAAAAATAGTTTATGATGATTGACAAAGTAATAGAAGCAGTATGTAATGATCTTAAACAGAGATCAGAAGTTGGTATTAAAAAATATAATACTACATTAGATCAAAATGAAGGAGGTATGAGATATTGGATACAACATGCCTATGAAGAATGCTTAGATCAAGCAAATTATTTAAAACGATTATTAATGGAATTAGATAAGAAAAATAAAGCTATTGATGATTACATTGATAGATCACTAAATATAAAAAGAAATGGAGTATCAAATAACAAAAAGAATATTAAATAATGGAAAAGAAACTTTTCTTCTTTATGAAAGAAGATTAGAAATAGTTTCCGTATTTGGTAAGAAAAAATATAGATATTATTCTATATACAAAAATGATGATACTAGCTCTATGAGAAATGCTTATCATAATACAAGAGCAGAAGTTTTAACAACAATAGATATTCACTTTGGTAAATTATTAAAAGAAGAAACAATAGAAATTATAATAAAATGAACAACGAATTTGATGATATTTATATAGATTTAGGAGGAGAAGGATGAAAAAATATATTGAGCGGTTACTAACAGAATGGGAACAACATGGTAAAATCATTATCGCAGTTGATTTTGACGATACAATTTTTAATTGGAAGATGAATGATTATGAAACTTATAGTAAAGTAATCAAATTGCTTCAAAGATGTAAAGAAACAGGTGCGTATATTGTTATATTCACATGTAGTAATAAAGATAGACACGGTGAAATTGAAAAATTCTGTAATGTTAATAATCTGAAAATAGATGGTATTAATCAAAATCCTATTGATTTACCTTATGGTAATGAAGGTAAGATTTATGCTAATATCTTTTTAGATGATAGAGCAGGACTGGATGAGGCTCTTGATATACTTGAAAAAACAATGTATATTATAAGAGGAAGAAGAAATACACAAAGTACATTAGAACAAAAATTTTAAATAAAATGTTTAAACCAAATACATTATATTATAGTGATGGTTATAAAGTGGGACATAAAAGAATGCTTGCTCCAGGTACTACAAGATTATATGGTACATGGATTCCAAGATCATTAAAACATGCTCCTAAAGGGATTACAAAAATAGTATCATTTGGACAACAATTAACTGTTAAATGGTTACATGATGAATTTACAGAAAACTTCTTCAAATTACCATTAGAAGATGCAATGCAATTTCCAGAAGATATGAAGTTGTATCTTGGAATGGATTATGATGGAGAACATTTTAAGCAATTACATAAACTTCAATATTTACCTATTAAGATTAAGTCATTACCAGAGGGTATTGAAACTGATCCTAATATTCCACATATGACTTTTATTAATACCGTAGATGGTTTTGCATGGTTAACATTATATCTGGAAACATTAATTAGTAGCTTAGCTTGGAAATCAGCTACATCAGCTACCTTAGCATTACAGTATAAAAGAAATGCAACAGAATGGGTAATGAAAACTGACCCTGATCAGGCTTTCTTAATTCCATTTTTATGTCATGATTTTTCCGCTAGAGGATTAGATCCATTTAGTATGTTAAGTAGTGGATTAGGTCATGCTACTTCATTTAGAGGATCAGATACATTAATTTGTATTCCAGGGGCTAGATACTTCTATAATGAACCTAAAGATCAAGTTTGTATTAATTCAGTTAATGCATCAGAACATAGTGTTTCAACTACCAAGATTTTTACGGTAGGTGAAAAACAAATGATTATTGATTGGTTAAAAGAATTTCCTACAGGTATTCTTTCAATTGTAGCTGATACATTTGATCTTTGGAAATTATTAGTTGAATACTTAGCAGATCCAGAAGTTAAAGCATTAATTCTTGCTAGAGATGGTAAATTAGTTATTAGACCTGATTCTGGAGATCCAGTTGATATTATATGTGGAAAACTTTATCCTATAATAGAAGATGGAATTGATTATTCAGAAATTCCTGCTTTCTTTAACTATAAAAGTACAAATTATGCAAATAAATTTACTGAATATCATATTGGAGGACAATTAAGAGAAAAAACTATAGATATAGCAAGAAAAGATTCAAAAATAGGATTACTATCTAAAGATAGTTTCAAAGAAACCTATGATAGAGGATGGTTTTATAAATTATATGAAGCTGAAAAAATAGGAGTTATTGAAACTCTCTGGAATATATTTGGAGGAACAATCAACAAACAAGGGTTTAAAGTATTAGATTCACATATTGGAGCAATCTATGGAGATTCAATTACATTAGATAGACAAGTTCAAATTTATAGTAGATTAGCTAATAAAGGATTTGCGTCAACTAATATTGTATTGGGAGTAGGATCATTTACTTATCAATATAATACAAGAGATACATTAGGATTTGCTGCTAAAGGAGCTTGGTTTGAAATTAATGAAAATAAGTTAAATCCTACTGGATGGATGGATGATGCTTATCCTAAATTAAAATCATATGATATTTACAAAGATCCAGTTACAGATGATGGTACTAAGAAATCATTAAAAGGATTATGTGCTGTATATGATTATGCCTCAGATTCAGAAGCTAAAATCTATGTAAAAGAGCAATGTACTTGGGAAGAAGAATCACAAGGAATTCTTAGAATTATTTATGAAGATGGTAATTTTCATAACCAAACAACATTACAAGAAATAAGAGAAAGGTTAAAAGTATGAAACGAATATATGTAGTTACAGATGCTGAAGCAGGTTGGGATTGTGTTAGAGGTGTATTTACTACTAAAGAATTAGCTTATAAATATATTTTAGATGATGAATTTAGTGATGAATTAGATGAAATAGAATTAGATAAATTAGTTGAATTAAAAAAGTATAGTACTTATTTTATTCATGAAACTTATATTGATAGAGTATGAAAACACTAAATTTAGTTTATCCAGAAAAATCAGATATTAAATATAAAATATCTAAATTCCCTGATGGTCAACAACAAGTTACTATTGAAAAGTTTCATAAAGATAATGAAACCTTTAAACCACCACCAGGAATACAGAGTGTACAAATTAAATCAAGACTAAATAATTTCTTAGATCTTGAATTAATAATCTGTGCTGTAAAATCTCTTAGAGAATTAGGAGTAAAAGAAATTCATCTTTATACTCCTTATTTCATGGGAGCTAGAAGTGATAGAAAATTTGAAGAAGGAAGTAATAACTATCTTAAAGATATTATCTGTCCTATAATTAATTCTCTTAATTTTGACTCTGTAACTGTATTAGATCCACATTCTCATGTATTAGAAGCTTGTTTAGATACATTTTGTAGTAATACTAATAAACAATTAGTAAATTTTGCTTTATATGATTTATATGGGGATAAATGGGATGGTGGAGACTTATCTTTAAAAGAAATTAAAGATTTTATTTTAATATCACCAGACGCAGGAGCTTCTCATAAGATCTATAAATTAGCAGAACAGATAAGGTTATAAGGAGATATTATTACTTGTAGTAAAGAGAGAGATAAAGATGGTAAACTCACTAAGGTAGTAGTTCCTGAACAAGCATATAATCATGGAAATAAGGATTTAATTATTATAGATGATATATGTGATGGGGGAGCAACTTTTATCAATATTGCTAAAAATATTAAACCCATGACTGATAGTAAGATTTATCTTATAGTAACTCATGGAATCTTTAGTCAAGGAATAGAAGGACTAGGAAATTATTTTGATGGAGTTTATTGTGCTAATAGTTATGGTGAAGATGTTTTACTCAGATATATGAAAACTAAGTATAAAGATTTAGTAAAAATATTAAATGTATTTTAATGGAAAATGTAATTACAGTATTAGTAGTAGGATTAGTGGTGGGATTCCTTTTAGGAATTTGTATGGGGATGTATTTAGAAGATACATTTGATATAGTAAAATTTAGAGATAAACGTAGAAAAAATGAAGATAGTTGATAATCAAAATAGAGGAGTATTAAATGAAGGTAGATCAGAAGGTGTAGGTTTTGCATTTGCTAAACTTAAAGATGATACTTTTGAAACAGTTATGCCTATTTCTCCATGTAAAGATTATTTGAATGATGTAGTTTATGTTGAAAATACTGGTAAAGAGATAGGAATGGTTCATGGATTTGATTACAAAGTAACAAATTGTATTAATAAAAATGACTATTCCTATCTCATTGCTAAAGTAATGGGGAATAAGTATTCAGAAGGAAAACATGTATTTCAAAAGGAGGAAAAAGCATTGATAAAAAATCATGAAAATATAAAATTACTATTAAATTACTTTGAAAATCTTTTAGAAATAAAAGATAAATCTAAAGTAGAAGTAATTGATAATATGTTAGTTTTATATGTATCTGAATGGTGGTGTGAAGAACCTTGGCGTATTTCATTCTATACTTTAATGATGAGAAATGCTTTAAATTATGATGGTAAAGAAGATGTAATTAAATTTCTCACCTCTATTAAAGGAGAAGATGGTTATATGTTACCAACAGCAATTAAAACTATTCAGCAGATTAGTGAACTAAAGAAAAAGAATAAGTTGAAGGATATAGAATATCCTCTTTATGATAAAGAATTAAAGAAAGATTCACCATTTTTTAATAAAACAGTTCACAATGCTGGGATAATGAGTGTAAAATTTAAACAATAATGTCAGACGTAAATTATAAATGTACAATTACTAGAATTGATAATCTACACCCCCTTGAGGGGCTAGATAGATTAGTTGGAACCAATGTATTTGGAAATCAAGTTCTAGTTGGAAAAGAAACTAAAGAGGGAGATCTTGGAATTTACTTTCCACCAGAGTCTCAATTAGGAGAAGGATTTTGTAAGGTAAATGATCTTATACGAAGAAAAGATGAGGATGGAAAACCTGCTGGGGGTATGTTCGATGAAAATACTCGAAGAGTGCGTGTGCAAAAGTTTAGAGGACATCCTTCTGCTGGATTCTGGATTCCTATTAGTTCCCTAGATCCTCTTATAGGTAATATAAAGGATTATCCTAAAGAAGGAGATTCATTTAATGATTGGGATGGAATTCTACTTTCAAAGAAATATATTCCCAGAACTAATCAAAATAATCATACAGGATTAGGTAATGGACAACCTAAAAAGAAAGAATCTAGAATCATTAAAGAGAAGTTTCCTGAACATATGAATACTGAACATCTATTCAGAAATCTTCATAAGATTAAAGCAGGAGATTTGCTCATTTTCACATGGAAATTACATGGTACTTCTTTTAGAGTAGGTAATGTTCTTGTAAAACGCATTTTAAATCCATTAGAGAAGGTTTTACACTTCTTTGGGGTAAAGATACAGGAAACAGAATACACTCATTTAAACGGCTCCAGACAAGTAATAAAGGATTCTAATAATTTAAGCCAGAATCATTGGTATAAAAAGGATCTTTGGACTGAAATTGGAGATGCCACTTTTAAAGGTAAATTACATGAAAATGAGATGGTTTATGGTGAAATCATTGGTTATGTTCCAGGAACTGATTCTCTAATTCAGAAAGGATTTACTTATGGATGTAAAGAAGGACAGTGTGAAGTCTATATTTATAGAATAACAAGAGATGGTGTAGATCTATCTTGGGAAGCTGTAAAACAAAGATCAACTGAATTAGGTGTTAAATATGTTCCTGAAGTAGGATTAAAAGATAGTGTAATTCAAGATAAATTCTATCAAGATGATTATACTCCTTTAGAAGATCAGGTTAAAAATTATTATTTAGAAACAGATTCTCATTTAGATCCTTCTCATCCAGAAGAAGGTGTAGTTTGTAGAGTAGAAGGATTAATTCCTCAATTCTACAAGGCAAAGAGTTTCCGCTTCATGGAGATGGAATCTAAGCAATTAGATACTGCAGAAGTAGATATGGAGACTGCTCAATCTGAAAATTAAAGAATAAGATCAACGTATATAACAATTGGTGGTTTACCTGTCTTGGATGCAGGAGGTTGTAGGTTCGAGTCCTGCTACGTTGACTTTTGCTCTTATAGCTCAGATGGTTAGAGCGACTCCCTGATACGGAGTAGGTCATTGGTTCAAATCCAGTTAAGAGTACTAAATTAAAATAAAATGTTAAATAGAGACGAAAAATTAAAAGTTGAAATAGATCTTCTTAATGATATAATTAAAAATAATGGTGGAACTTATATTATTTTTAAATTAAGACAATTAGAAGATCAAGTGGGTTTAAAGAAAAAAGGAGAATCATACACTTTTACAGGTTCTCCAAAAGAATTTACACAATTTATAAAAGATTATCCTGTAAGATTAACAACTATGGATTCTTATAGAAGTGGTCATGATGATTATAATTGGTATTATATAGTTACCGAAGATTTTAAAATTAAATAAAATGAAAATCACAATTTTGTGTGGAATACCCTGTAGTGGTAAAAGTTCATGGGCATACAAAGATTCACCAGTAAAGGATATTATTATATCAAGAGATATGATAAGAGAATTAAAATTTGGTAAAGGATATAAACAGAATTATAAAGATGAAAAGATTATTACCAAAATCTTTGATGAAGAAGTTAATGATTGGTTAAGTAGAGATTATAATGTAATTATGGATAATTGTCATACAAGAGAAAAATACATTGATGGAGTAATTGCAAAATATCCAGAACATAGTATTTATATTAAGTTCTTTGAATGTTCTCTAAGAAAAGCATTATTAAGAAATGTATTGAGGTTTATTAAAGAAGGTAAATGGATACCTGTAAAAGTAATTAAAGCAATGCATAAAAATTTTAAAAAAATAAATAAAGATAAGTATGCAAAATATATGGTTTAGTTCAGATTTCCATTGGGGACATAAAAATATAGTTCGTGGAACTACAGAATGGGATGCTGGTGATAGTGATAAAGTTAGAAATTTTGATACAGTAGAAGAGCATAATGAACAGTTAATTCATAATATTAACTCTGTAGTTAAATATGATCATACTCTTTATTATTTAGGAGATTGGTCTTTTGGAGGTCATGAAAATATTAAAAAGTTCAGAGATCAATTACATTGTAGAGATATAAGATTCTTCTTTGGAAATCATGATCAGCATATTGAACCTATAGATAGTCCTTATAGAAAGTTATTTACTTCATGTGATTACTATGGAGAATTGAATTTAAAAATTGATTCTCAAAAAACAGGACAATATGGTAAACAAAAGATTGTAATGTCACATTATGCAATGAGAGTTTGGAATAAATCTCATCATGGATCAATTATGCTATTTGGACATTCACATGGAAATCTAAAAGGATATGAAGAATATAAAACTATGGATGTAGGATGTGATACACATAATTTATATCCTTATCACTTAGATGAAATAATTGATATAATGAAAGGAAGAAAAGTATTGCTTGAAGTAGATCATCACGCAAAGCATACTAATTAATTAGTTAGGAGATATAGCAAAGATGGTCAATGCGCTAGTTTGAAGAACTAGATATTCAGGTTCGAGTCCTGGTGTCTCCACTCATTTTGTTTTATTTTGTTTTGTACTGCTAAGTATTGAGAAGAGAAATAGGTCTCTTCTCCTTACTTAGATTTGTTTTATTTTTGATGATACGTGTTTCCGTATATCTGATTAGTTGTACTGCTAATCTGTTGTATTGATTTTGCTACAGGTAATGTTTCAAATAATTCTTTCATAAATTTACTTTGACCCTTTCTAAATCCTTTCTTATAAGTATCTGAACTAGGATCAAATACAAGATCCCAACCTTTATTTAAAACATCTTGTATATCTGTATAAGTCTTATACAAAGGAATAATATCCCTCAAGATCTGAGTAGTTTGATTAGGGCTATAGAAGAATAGTAATTCCTGATCTAATCTTTGAGATTGATTAATTAAGTAAGTTAATGTAGGTAAATCTTCTCCATCATCATCTCCCGCTAATCCTTTAAGAGCCATTACAATAATCATAGAACCAATAATTAACTGAAGTTCTCTTATATTAACTCTCAAGTTTTCAAGATCAAGATCAGATAATTGTTTCTTTTCTTTCAAAAAATTTTCGTATTCACTTGCAAACTTTTTACCACCCAACATATTCAATATTGGAAGTTTAAGAGTTGTACCAGCAAACATATAACCAATGAAGTGTTTAAATCCAGCTTGTCTCTTTAATGCACCATAAGATAAGTATCTACCTTTAAATTCATCTCCTATCTGTTCTCCAAATCTCTCATTAACAGCTTTAGGTAACCATGTTCTGAATATCATCAATACTTTACCATACCATGTAGATTTAAACTTCATAGCATCCTCGTAGTTACCATGAATTCTATGTCTAACTTCTTTTAATCTTGTAGTAAAGTCTCTTAATTCAGATTTATTCTTACCTTCAACTATATATTCATTAGATTCCCATTCTGGTTTTTCACCAAATTCCTCTTTATTCCATACAAGTTTTCCATCTTTAACTTTATAAGCTTCCCAAAGAGATCTTTGTTTACCACTTGTATCAGTTACTTTCTTAGCCTTTAACATAGAAAGCATAGTCTGACCCTGTACTAAATACTCTCCAGAAGTCTGTCCAATCATTAGAAGTTCCATTACTTTATTTGTAATGTTTTCATGACCCTCAAATGATTCATCCATGACTTTAAACTTATTCATTAATAAAGCCATCTTTTGAGCATCTTTGGTGAGAACTTTCTTTCCTGTATAAAAACTAAATAATGACTGTCCCATCACCTTAAATGCCCAGAAATAATCCTTATCAGTAAAATCTTTACTTCTAGCAGCATATTGAAAATTAGATTCTAATCCAACTAGTATATTACCTATAGCAGAGAATGGATTTAATCCAAGTATTTTCAACCTTGTATAATTTACAAGTGTATCAGAAATCTTAGTTCCTGAAATCTTAGTTAAAGTAGGTTTATCACCAACTTCTCCATTATCCCTCCATTCATTCAATTTCTTATTATATTCTTCAATATCCTTCTTAGTAATCTTACCTACAGAATGTGGTTCATTCATCTTATTGTAAATCTCATTCTGAATAGTGAATAAGAATTGTTCTTGTGCATTCTTCAATCCACCCTCTACAGTTAATAATTTACCTTTAGGGGTCATTTCCTGTTCTCCACCTTTACCTATCTTTTGAGCCTTTGCATTCTTTAAATTCTCATTCAAGAACCATAAAATAGGAGCAGTTTTAATTGTAGCTTCATAAGTAATAGCATGTTTATAAAACTGAGTTAAAGATTCCATAGGATCAGTTGATTGAAAACTCTCAAAAGATCTAGCTCTAATTTTAGGTTTTTCTATACCACTAGCATCCAATAAGTTAGGATTTATCCCCAATACATCATTATCAGTCAATTCTACGCTATATAAACTCTTAGCAGTATCTTTCATACCCTTTATAGAGATAAGTGATCCTGTCTTATCTAAATGGATAATAAGACCATTTAAATACTTATCATAAGATCCAATATCAACGAATGCTCTATGGGGTACTTTCTTAGCTGCTTCAACTAGCTTATCTGTAAAGAACTTATAATACTTATTATCCTTAATAGCATCATATTTAGGATTTAACCATTTATCCTTTGGTGTGGCTAATAGAAATCTATATCCATGTTTATTAGCAGGATCAAAAGCTCCTGTTTTAATGAATTTTAGGAATTCATATGGGCTATTATCCATTTCCCAATCTCTTAATTGTCTCTCTCCAATTTCATCTAATTCACCATCATCATTAACTACTGCCTCTTCTTTATCCTTTAACTGCTTCTTATATTCTTTCTCAAGTTCATCAGTTAATTCATAATTGACATTATCTCTAAACCAGTTTGCGATAGTAACCTGATCTTTCATACTTGATAAAATAGCAGCTTCTTCAGTAAAGAATTCACTCTTATATCTAACTATAAGTTTATTATTATCAATAAATTCTTTAAAGAATTCTTTCTTCCAATCCTTTAAAGCATCCTGTTTTTCATCTAAGAACTTATCAACTTGTTCATTTATTTGATTCTTCTTATCTTCAATAGCAGCATAACCCACTTGTACCATGGGTATATTAGTATCCTCTATTGATAAAAAGTTCTTCTTAGCTGCACCAATATCTTTTTGAGGAGCTAATAAATCATTCATTGAATAATTAGTCTTCTCATTTGCTATCTTTTCAAGTAATAGATTATTCTTCTCATTATAAAGAGTCTTAATTTTAATAGCTCTTATTCTTACAGGTGATGATTCTGGAATATCCTGATCTAAGTTTAATGCTGATTCGATAATATTATTAGCATCTGCCAGATCCTCTGCTGTTAAATCATTAGAATTTAATAATGTTTCAGCAGTAGATAATTGCTTCATGGTGATAGCCATAAGAGTAGAATAAGTTCTACTTTCAATTAACCTATCAATATTAGACTTAATAAAATTAATTCTCTTAGTTATTTCAGAATTCTTCTTATTATCTGGACCTTTCAAATCTTGTAATTCTCTAATTCTATTTTGCCACGCATCAATATATTTCTGAAGTATAGGATCTGCATCAATAGTAGGATTACCAAATTGATCAAATTCTCCTGCTTCAAAATCTTCAAATCCAGCTAAATCATCATCAAACATTTCTAATGGTTTAGCTGAAGATACATTATCTTCTCTAAGATTAGGTGCTTCAAATACTTGAGTAGCAGCAGCAACTACCTGATCATATAAGGTTAATTGTTGTTCATCTAAACCAAATACACTTCTTAACCAATTTCTAATAGTTGCATACAACTCTTGCCACAAGTTCTTATAAACTTTATCTTCTCTTGCTGGTAAAGTAGTTAATACATCAACAATTGCAGGATTAAACATTTCAGCAATGAACTCATGTTCATCTGTAAATCCATATAATTCTCTTTCATTATCAGTTAATTGAGAAAATGTATAATCATATAACTCTTTCCATTGTTTACCAATTTCAGTATTATTATCTATTTCATGAGCTGACTTAGAGTGAATAATTTCATGGACTATAGTATAAAGAACTCTATTAGAATTAGAATTTTCTTTTACAAGATAAATACTATCACTAATAGGATCATATAAACCATAAGTTGAATAATTACCATTCATATATTTCACATAATCATCTTGTGAAATATAATTAATTCTAACATTATTTGCTACCTTATTTTTCATAAGATTAGAAGCAAATGAGGACAATAGAGAATTATTAGAATCTTTTAATATATCAAGAACTTTCTTAACAGTTAAATCTCCTTTATCAAGAATAGGTAAAATTTCTTTCATGGATTTATTATCCTTATCAAAGTTATCTACACCAAACTTTAATTGATTGGGATGATTATCTTTCCAATCTTCATTGATTTTATAAGTATAAAGATCTGCTTGTCCTACTTGAGTAAATTCAATAGAATGATTTGTATTATGTTCTTGATTATATCTACCCAATCTTTGTAAAATAAGATTCTTCTGTAAACTAGATACTTCTTTCTTATAAATACCCAATGCTCTTTTTAAAGGATCTTCTAAGTATCTTGGACCAAATGCTTTTGTAATTGGATCAACGTTATCATTATCTCTTACTTCATATTCTTTAGGAAGGATTACATTATCTGGAATACCTTCTATTTTATTTACACTTAATATTTCTTCTTTTATTTCTTTTATAGTGTATCCAGCAAGAGAACTACCTAATTTAGTTACATAAAATTTTAATTTTGGATTTTCTTTTGCAAATTCTACAAATTCAAAAATATGATCATGAATCTCATCTAAAGAAATACTTTTTTCTCCCTTAGATAAATCTTTGGTAATAATTCCATAAGATTGTCCTTGTAAACCTTCTGCTTGTCCATATATAGCTCCAAATTTTTGTTTAGCTATTAATGCAGCACCTTTTCCATGTCTACCTTCTGTATTACTTCCAAATACAAATACCTCATTAGGTTTTAAAGATGTAATATTATCTGGAGTATATTCTCTTTCAGATTTTAATCCTAAAGATTCTTCTTTAGTAGCAAATGTTTTCTTTTTAGGTGCTACTTCAACTTTAGGAGCTGAAGGTAATTCAGATAACATATTATCTAAACTATTATATTGATCTTCTCCTTCAGGAAAATCTTCGGTGGGATCTTCAAATTCTTCAAAATCTGCTCCATCAAAATCATTAAATTCACTAAAAGCCTGATCATCTTTAGAAACCTTTTGTACTTCTAATTCAGATTCAGTCATGTGATAAGGAGCTTGATTCCAATTTCCTAATACAGTAGAAGTAGTGTATTCAGCAGAAGTATTAGTTGATTTAATCTTTTTATATAATGTACTTGATTTTGATCCAGTCATGAAATCATTTTCAACTACAGTAAAATAATCAGGATATTCTATCTTACTAATAAATCCTTTATCATTAACTTTATAGTTAAATGTTACATTAGAACCCAATTGATTAGGTTTAACAACAGATTCAGATAAGTGAATAATTAAATTCTTATCTTTAACTTCTGGTACATAAACTTTATTACCTTCACCATCATCATAAGCATCTGATCCTTTATTGAAAGGAGCATTAATATTTCTTAATTTACCTTGATTCTTTGTATATCTAGAAAAGATATTAGTGAAATCAGATTGTAACTCTGCTTTAGATTTACCTGTAAGTTCTTTAATAACACCTTCACTAGGTTCTTCTTTAGATAATTCTTTATTAAGAGCTTTTAATAAGTTAGCATAAGATTTAGGATTACCTCTTTGAGCAAATTTCTCTGGTGCTATAAATTTAATAAAACTTCCTGATTTAAAGTTAAGATTATCTTTAGCTAATAAATATGCAATCATTTTCTTGGTAAAATCAGCAACATCTTTATTATCTGATTTAACAAGTTGATTATAACCATCTATATATCTTTCAATAGTATCTACTGAAAGTTTAACACGAGAATCTGCAACTAATAATTCTAGTCCTGTTAAATTATTAGGATTAGCAATTTGTCTTCCCTCTACATTGATAGTAGTGGGTTTACCTTGTAGGAATTGAATTAAAGGATTAGTTCTGAATTTAGCATCTTGTGAACGTAACTTTTTCATCTCCTCTACAAGAGAAGTACCTGATTTCAACAGATCATTATATTTATTTACATCTATGCCCAATTGCTTAACAAATACTTTCATAGAAAGATATGTTTGCAACTGTTGCTTTACATCATTAATATTATCTGCAGACATTACAGATTTTAATGAGTTTTGTAAATTGGTATAAATATCTTTAAAGAACTTAGTTTGTCTAATTGAATAGTTTTTACTAGCTCTTTGAGTTTGTTTTAGTATTTGAATATTAGTTCTTATATTTGCATTCTCATTCACTACTTTAGCAAAATCAAATGTAAGTAACTTTCTTTCGTATTCCTTTAAAGGATTTTCATCATCCAATCCTAGTTTCTTTAATGCAATATCTATCTTATCCAATGCACCATAACTTGGTCCATATCCTTTACTAAGAGATAGAACTTGAGATACTTGCATGAAGTTCTGAGAAATAGCATCTAACTTTAAGAATGTATGGAATACTTTAGCTTGTACATCATCAATAACCTTCTTCTGTTCAGGAGTTAAATCTTTATTTTGAGATAAAAGAATAGATTCAATCATTTCCTTATCAGTAAGATTCATATCTGCTGGAGCTTTTTCACCATACTTCTCTTTTAAATCTCTTATAAGATTAAATTTAGAATCTTGGGTAGGATCTACTGCTGATTTCATATCAGTTAAAGCCTGTCCTATTTGAGTAATTAAAGGTTGATTAATGAATAATGTAGCTGCATTTTCAATGGGGATTCCAAGAGAAAGTAAAGTTGTGTAATGACCCATTAATACAAATGGAAGATTAGCATAGAATGCTAAAGGTTTCTTTCCATTATCAGTCATTGCAGATACTACAGTAGATAAAGCATCAGCTTTCTCTCTTGTAGATTTCTTATCAGTATCAAATGTATTGAATGTTTTACCATTGAAATTAAGACTATAATCTTCATTTAATGATACTTTATGTTTAGTTAATATAGCATTAACCAATGATCCATTAACTGCTGGACCAATATTAGTTGAACCTGCACTAATATTCTTCCACATATTAACTAATCCAGAGATAGTGCTAAAACTATCTTTAGACTTCTCCTGACCTCTTAATTCTTCATATATGTAGTTAGCTGCATTATCTAATGAAGTATCAGATGCAGGTGTTTTAAGTGATTCCTGTACATCTGATAAGCTAAGAATACTTAACATAGCATCAAGCATCTTGTTATTTAATGCACCAATACTATCAGGAGACCCTTGTTGTTTATAATCTGCTAATGAACTAGGATAACTCAAATTCTTTAGAGCATTAATTAAATTAGGATCTTCTAAACTTAATAAAGTAAGTTTTAAATTTTGATCTGACCAATCATGATCTGGAAGATTTTTTAATCTTGCAATCTCTTTCCTTACATCAGGATTTTTTTCAGTTTGATATTTCTTATATTCATTCCATTTTTCTTGATCTGTATTTGCAGATCCATACATTACTGGTCTATCATTTTCAGTATAAGAATCATGCTTATATGTAAATAAACTATCCACGTCATTATCCGCACCTGATAGATAATAAATCTCTGGTGCAGCCATAATAACAGCTCCATAGTATTCAGGTAAAAACTCTACAATCTTATATTTGATCATAGAGTGATGTGATTGAGTTGGAATCCTTATACCCAAACCCTCTAATAATTTAGGATTAATATCTTTAATTTCATTTACACTAGCTCCTAATAAAGCAGCACTTCTTCTTGTAGCAACTACTTCAACATAATCAATATCACCATTATCTTTAAAGATAACAGATAATCTACGCTTAGTAAATCTTTCTGTATTAAATAATGGATTACCTTTTTCATCTTTCTCATCTTTTCTTTGAATAAACTCTTCATTAGAAATTACTCTATTCTCAGTATTATCAAATAATATATTATAACCTGCAGGAGAAACAATAGTTTTCTTATCTCCAGCACCCATAGTAACTAAAGCAGGTTTAAAATGAGCAAGAAAATGCTGCTCAAATTTAACCATAATATGAGGAAGATTAGGATCACCTAACATATCACCTGCTACTTCTTGTAAGAAGTAATCCATATGAATGTCAGGAGTGGATGTTTCAATACTGTCTCTTAATCTTTCTAAGAATTTACCAATATTAGATTTCTTATCATAATTTTCATTAACCAACTGTTGAAGAGCTTGCTTCATTGCAGTTTTATGAATATCAGATAAAGCAGAGTTCATTGTATCTGCTAATTTTCTATTCTCATCATTTACTTCTGTATCAATAAGATGCAATAACTGAATACCAGTTACAATAGTTTTATTATCTTTAGTATGGTTCTCTACTTGTAGACCATGATATTTACCATCAATAGTTTTTAAGTATTTAGCATTAACATCTTCGGTAGATAATTTATCCCATTGATCATCAGAGAATACTCTATGATCTAAAAACTCTGTAGGTTTTTGAAGTTTAGTTGCAGAGAATGGTATTAATCTATCAATACTATGTCTCTCCATGAACTCTCTCTTAGCATGAAGTTCTTCCTTACCTGGAAGAGGTAACCATTTTTTACTCTTTTTATCATAATAAGATGTTTCCAGTTTAGTTAATATATGAGTTGAATCTTTATCATATCTCATTATATTATTATTATCTGGACCATAGGTAACATCCTTAATACTAATTAAATCCACTAAAGCTAATTCTTCTTTAGTAGGTTCCCATTGATGCCCTTTATCTAATCCTGATTTAATCTTCTTTAATACAGCTAATTGCTTTTCTGTTAATCTTCCTAATTGAGAATTAAATTTAATAAAATAATCTATAGATCCATAAACCTGTCCATCATCAGCTTCTTTTTTGCTTTCTTTAGGATCAATTTTAGGATCAACACTATACATAGTATCAGTAGTATACACATTTTTAATTTGTGTACCCTCTAATGAATTGAAGAATGCTGCAAAACCAGCACCTCTTTTAGTTCTATCAATAAGATTTTTAAAGATAGCATCATCTCCCACCTGTAATTGATTATATCCAGTTACATTTAAGAAGTAATTTAATACAAAGTTACCTATGTAATTCTCATAAGTTCCATATTCTTTCAATGCTTCTCTATCTAATAGATGAGAAACCTCTTTAGAAATCTCCTCTACTTTCTTTATTTCAGTTGCAAATTGTTCTTTAATCTTAGTCTTAACTTGTTCTTTATTATTAAGATCAATACCTTTATTATTTAGAATTGGTAAGTAAACATATTCATTTACAGCCATCTTTCCAAATGCACCTTTTAATCTTTCAGTTTCCTGTTTGAATATTGTATTATAAACAGTTTCTAAAAACTCATCTGATATATCATTATCTTTAAAAAGAGTTTTATTGGTTGGAAGTTTTACAGCAAAGAAAGCTTTTTTAGTTTCATTAATACCTAAAGGATAATGCCCATAACCTGGAGTTTCCTCTACAAGGAACGCATTGTGAATTACAGTTAAAAATGATTTCCTATCCAAGTGTTTATATGTAACACCTGTTTCATTCTCTTTCCTAACATCACCTATTACAGCAAGATCCGCATTTTCAAATGTATCTATGATTTCCTGTATCTTTTTATTCTGTAATAAAGTATTATAACTATAGTAAGAATCATTTTTCTTATTATTAATATTCTCTTCATTAACCAGTTCTTCTCTCAACTCTCTAGCTTTTCTCAATGCATAGGAAGGTAATACAGTACTATATCTGCGTTTACCCTCAGAATCCATGTAACTAGGAACAAAATAATCCTCTCTAAAGTTCTTATCTGTATTAGCCCAATTCAATAATGTACCAACTAATCCAGTATCAACCCCTTCAAGCTCACCTTGAAATGGATTCTGATCAGTTAATATACGATCTTTTAAATAACCTAATTCTTCTCTTGTGATCTTATGTTCAGATCCAAATACTTCAGTTAATGCAGATTGAGAATTAAATGATAGATCAACAGTTCCTTCATTAATATCAATACCAATATTATCAAGTATTTTAACTAATGCTTGATTAACTGTTAAATCATTGTATCTCCAATCTGGGGTTGGAATTCCCTCTAGTTTATCACCAAAAGCATTTATATCTTTTTCAAATTCTTGTTTATTGATATTAGATGCTACAAATGTGTTAGCCCATTTATCAAAGATAAGTTTATTAATATCTTTAGTTTGAGCATTGTAAACAGATACACTTCCATCGTCTCCAATAGAAACATGCATCCACTTCACTCTTTCTTTTTCAAAAGCTTTATAGAACCTATTTAAAAGCATTTGTTGCTTTAAAGTTCTTTTATCTTGTTCTGTATTCCATCCTGTATCACCTAGTAATCTTTCAACTAATGCTTTAGTTTGTGGTTTAAATTCAGCACTAGAGATTAACTTAGGAATGATCTGATCCCTACTTGTACCAGATAATAATTGATCCAAGCTAGCATAAACTGAATTTGCATCAATAGAAATCTTTCTGGTTCTTCCCAATGCATCCTTACCTATATAAGAAGTAGAGGCAATATAAGAACGCATCTCTTTTGATACTGAACTAAATCCACCTTCAGCAAATGCATCTTTATCAAATAATCTTTCAGGTTTACCATCCTCAATCCATTCATCAATATCTTCTTCAGAGAGTTCATGATCCAATTCTTTCTGTCTCTTAGCAACTTCATTTTTAATTAATTGCTGATTAGTAGGATCTTCATAGAATATCTGTTCATCTAAAAGTTTATCAATGAAATTATCCTTTTCATCTTGAGTCATGTTTTGCATCATCTCTTGATTGACAGGATTATCTATTTGATTAAACTCTATCTCATTCTTAATTAAATCATTTACACTAAGATTTCTATTTGCAATAAGATTATTTACAAATGTATTAATAATAGATCTCGATTCAACAGAACCTTTAGGAGATAATATCTTGAATACAGAATCAGTTCCAATCTTGGAGAATTCATTATTCTTAATAGTATTACCTCTAAACCCACCTTGATCTACTTTATTAAATAATCTATCAAGATTAGTTCTTTTACCAGTAATCCATTTATAGAAATCAATTATCTTTTGAAAGAATTTCTGCATTAAAGAAGAACCTTCTTTTTTCTCTTTCCATCTTTCAAACTTTTGAGCAATTCTATCCTCTAAGATAAGATCTTTAATTTGCTCATCTGTTAATTTACTATATTGATAACTTAAACTTCTAAATTCAGCAATCTTATTAGAACCTGGAGTTCCAGTTTCTTTTTCAATCTCACGCAATAATGTTCTGATTTGAAGATCATTCATTAATGTTCTCAATACAGCGTGCATTACTTCGTGATAAGGTGTAGTATTCTCACCAAGATAAATTACATTAGCTGCAAATGCACCAAATGGAATATTATTAGTTTCTAATCTACCAAATAAATCTTCAATATCTTTTACTATAATAGAACCAGGAAGAGTTTTCTTTACATAATTAACTGCTTCCTCTCTAGTCATTTGTGCATTAGGTGCATCTGACTTATATACAGCAAAAGGATCATCATCCTGTTTTCTCTTTCTTTCTAATTCTTCTTTCTTTTCTCTTTTTCTTTTAGCAATAGGATCTTCAACTTCCGCTTTCTGTTCACCCTGTACTGGTAAAGTAGAAAGTAAATCATCTAAATCTGGAGGAGTATCTAAAGATTGATCTTCTTCCCATCCTTCATCAATAGATTCAATAGTGGGAGTTGCTTCTTTATGAATAATAAGATTCTCTGGATGAAAATCAAATTTAACATTTCCTTTTCCTCTTATCTCTGGTTTAACTGTACTTTCATATTTCTTAGGATCAAATTCAGATACAGGAGTATTATCTTTAAAACTTGCTTTACTAATCTGTAACTTATTCTTTTGAATGAATTGTGAATTATTAACTCTCTTAATAAGATCATCAATAGTATTAATATTATTCAAATAGATAACAGCAGAATTAGCTTTATCATAATCCTTTAATAGTTCTAAAGTTAATACAGCAGGTTTTAAATTACCTTTATTATCAGCAGTAGGTTCAATAATATTGAAATTGATATTATAACCTTCCTTATATGCAATAAAATAATCTAGTTTATCTAATAGATTCTTATATACAGATTTATCCTGTACAGTAGTTCCAAAGTTACTTAAAGCATCTATAACTTCTTTAATAGATTCTTCTACCTTAGTAAGATCAGCACTTGTAAGTTGTTTAGGTACAATCTTAATCCAAGTATTCATTACTGAACTTAGAATAAGTTTACCTTTAAAATTAGGAGCAATGTTCTTAGCAGCATCTCTGGGATGATTTCCATTCTGTGCCTCAGTTACTCCTCTTGCTTTACCACTAATAAATTGACCAATACCACTATTATCCCATACAATATAATCACCATCTACTATCATATTAGGAACAGTAGATACAGTAGGTCTTTCACCTAATGCTGCTACAGCTAGTGGAGCTATTAATTGTAAATCATAAGCATCTTTAGGTACTTCAACCCATTTAGTAGGATCATTTATCTTTTGCTGTTCATACCAAACAGTAAGTTGTTTTTTAAACTCATTTAACTTAGTCCAGTTAGCTTTAAATTGATTAAAAGCTTCTAGGGAATTATAGTTAGCAAATTCAGATTGTGTTGCAGCATCTCCAAAGAAGAATAAACTTTTAAACTTCTCAAAAGACATTGTACTAAAATCTACTTCTTTCTGATTTGCACTATAGATAAATTTAGTAGGATTAGATACATCAAATATTGGAACCCAACCTTTATCAGTATTCCAGAATATTTTCATATCTATTCCAGTATTCTCCTTAATACCAATTCCAGGTTTAGTAATAAATGCTCTACCTGTATTAGTACTTGAATAAGTTTTACTTACTTGGATTTTAATCTTGTCTTTCCAGTCTGGACTAGAGAGTATATCTTGTACTGTCCTATAGTTATTATCTGATTGGTCTGCACGATACTCAAAGGGCTGTACAAATAAATCAGGAGAGTGCAAAGCTTCTCTGTTCCCTTTAATAGCAGTTTTATTTTCTCCCTTTTTGATGTATCCTTCAGATTCCTTAACTTGAGATGCTTCTCCAGTTTTCTGATTTTTAACTGTATAGATTGTATTTCCTTCATTATCTTTCTCCTCTTGCAGAAGATCAAACTTTTCTCCTGATCCTACTTTTTCAATAACTTCACCTGTAGGAACTTCTTCTTTAGCAACTTCAGGTTTATTTTCTTCTTTAGTTTTTGTTTCATCTGCTTTTCTAATTGATTCTATTTTCTTAGAAAGTTCTTTCTGACCTTCCTTTGTATTAACCTTCTGTATATTATTTTTAACTTGATTTAAATCATGTAAATCTAACTCTCTTGAAATGATTTTATCCACCAAAGAAGTTTGTTTACTTTGATCACTACTTGTAGCAAATGCTTTAAATATATCACTCTCTGTTTTTAATTCAGGAAATATATCTTTATCAGCAATAATCTCTTGCATCTTAGAAGATACTCTCTTTTCCAATATACTAACTCTCTGTTTAGTTTCAGGAAAGTTCAATGCTTTCAAAGCAGATAATTCAGCAACTTCTCTTTTAAGATCAATTAATGTACTATGAACCCCACTACTAATTACATCATTAGCATAGATTTCATTAATTTGTGTATTAGTCTTTCCAATTCTCTTCTCTAATAACCTTTGAGCAAGAGCATTAGATAATTCATATCCTTTTAATTCATCTGATACTCCTTGTTTATTTTGAATTTGAGCACCAACATTTTCTAAGAAATCAATATCCTTCTTTCTCTCTTCAAGTTTTTGTTTAAATTCAGGACTATCAAATGTAGTATTAACTAAATCCTGTTTAGGAGCTTTAGATAATTTCTCTATATCATTCTTAAATAAATCTAATGTACCTGCCTTATAGTGAGCTATGGCAGCAGATAGAAATGCATCATCCTGAGTCTTAGCAAATCCATCAGCATCATTCATTATAACATTTGCATGAGTTTTAAGTAAACTCTCATAGATATTATTCTTCTTTGTTTCTGCAGTTTTATTTTTATTACCTGCATATACTTCTGCTCCAGCACCACCTATAGCACCAAAGAAAGCAGCAGTCCACATATCACCATCTTTAGCATAGTTTAATAACCTATCACCTAAAGTATTACCATCATCTTTTATAACTCCACTGTCAATTAAAGCTTTTCTTTGAGATTCTTTATCTGTAATAAACTGATAAGCTTCTTCAGATCCCTCTAATCCAGCTACTTTTAATGCATCTTTTCCAATAGCACTAAATGTACTTGAACCTTCTTTTGCTAGTCCAGCTAATTTTTTAGCATTACCAAAAGCACCAAACATAATTAAATATTCAGGAATATCTTGTGCTAATGCAGCCCAGTTTAATTCATAGTTATTTCTAGCAGCTTCTCCTGCAGTTCTTTTTGCTTTTTCCTCATCTCCTGTTTCTTTCAAAACTTTATCATAAGTTTCCTGAAAAGTTTGCATACCCTCTCCAATACTTTCCATATGTCTGGAAAGAACTGCACCAGTTAAACCTTCTAATACTCTACCTTCTTTAACTCCCCATCCTAAACCTTCAAGTAATTTAGCTCCACCAATTGTTTTAGAAGCTACTTTAAGACCTTTAATAGCTAATGTGGAAGGTATTAACATAGAAAAAGTACTAGCCATAGAGGGCATATTATCAGCCCACCATCCAGCAGATAAAGGATCAAATCCTTCAGAAGCTTTAGTTCTATATACAGGAATTTTTAATTTATCTTCAGTCTTTTGAATCGCATCTGAAATGAAATTACTAAAATCCTTCTCAGTTCCATTTATTAAATCTTTATATTGAGGTATATCAAGTAAGTATGCACCATCTTTAATAATATCTAAAGATCCTTGTACTGCAGTATTAACTAATCCAGCACCTAATTTACTAGGTACTGATTGTCTTTGTGCTCTATACTCATCTTTTTGCTCACCATATGGAATATCAACATCATACTTACTTTGTTGAATATCTCCGAATAATGTTTGAGGAGTTTCTTCACTTTTAGGTAAATCAAATTTTAATGGTAAATTACTACTTTTATCCAACTCTTGTGGAACAATTGCATTGTCCTCTTCAACTTTAGGTAGATTAAATTTCATTATCTTGGTAAAGAATTAAATAATACTTTGATTGCATCTCTATTTGGATCTGGTGATTCTTCAGAACCAATTTCTACTTTATGTATTGCTTGTCCTGTTTTAGGATCTACTAATTTAACAATATGCCCAATTACTATTGGATTACCATTATCATCTAAACTACGAGATGTTTTATCTAAATATTCAATATTATATTTTTTAGATGTTGTTTGTTTCTTTCCATTTATATCTTCAGTAACAGGTAATTCAATACTTGATTCTCCAGTAGCATTATATTTTGATTGATACATATTATGTAATACAGAATTAACAGGATCATTTGATTCAGAATTAGTACCAGACATTGCAAATTTAGCAACTGGCTTACCAGAATTATCTGTTATTGTAACTAACTTACCACTATTATAATAAGGATTATCTGGTGATAATTTTCCAGATACATTAACAGTATATTTATCACTGTTACCATATTCTTTCATAAATTCATTTCCTGTTAATTGTTGATCACCATCACCTTGAATTAATTTATAATTTCTATTTTGCCCTGCTAATGAACCTTTTTTAGGATCAAAAAAGAAATCTGTTTCTCTTTGCCCCATTTCATATGCTTGTTTATTTCTAGGATCGTATTCTTGAATTCCTGGATATTGCAATTTAGAATTATGATATTCAATATATTTATTTACTAATTCTGCTTGACCATAATCTGTTTGTGGATATTCACCAAATTCTTTTTGTGCTTTATCCAGTATTTTCTTTTGGTCAGGATTAAAACTAGCTTTATAAGTTTCTTTACTACTAATAGGTTTTTGATATTCTAAACTATCATTAGCACCATAAGGATCAACAATATCTTTAATTGCTGATTTTGCAATTTTACCTGTAGCATTAATTATATCATTTCCTATTCCTGGTAGATTAATTTTATTAATATTATTTTGTGGAATATTAGCACTTGTTAAATTAATATCTTGAGTAGGAGATCCTGTTTCTCTAACATGCTCAGGAGCATAATTAAGATCCTGTTCTTGAGTAGTTTTATTAAATATTTGATTAGCTCCAGCATGAAATAGATAATCTTCTATATCTTGAGGAGTTACATTTCTACCTAAGTGATGTTGTGTTTGTCTAATAAAGTCTCCACCTGGAATAGTTTTAGCAAAATCTAATGCTTTTAATTTAGCCATCTTATGAACCCAATCTGCTGCAATTCCCTCATATCCTTGTTTAACGGATATAATATCTCCATTAGCATTTAGATTAAATCCTTTTGTATCTGATCCTGAAGGTTTTAAACCATTCATCATATCCTCTGCTTGCTTTTGATGATCTTGTCTTTCCTGAAATCCTTTAAATCTTAAAGGTTGAATAGTACCATCAGGATTAGTTCCTGCAAATCCAGCATTAGGATCTCCCCACACTGCATATTTATCTCCTAAACCAATTTTCTTTTCAGTTTCTTGTTTTCTATTTTCATAAGAAGTAACAAGTTCGTTTTTTAAAGGATCATTTTGGAAATCTAAAGCAGTTCTTCGTAATTGTCTAGAAGCTCCTTGTATATCATTTTTATCAAGTTTATCATAAACATCACTCAACTTCTGATAATACTTTGCATCAAGTTGTTGTTTGAAAGGTTTATGTTCATCAATAGCTGGAACTGCTCCCAATAAAGATTGAAGTTTATAAGCTTCATCTTCAGTATCATCATGTCTCTTCTGTTGAATTGCTCCAACTTGAAAAGCTTTGTTCCAATCTAAAGGTTGTACCTGAAAATCTGCAGGTTTTGAATATGGACTTATTGGCATTGTTTTTTATTTAAATTAGCAAGATTTACTCATTACTCTTCCACCACGTTTTGCTTTCCTTGCATTTGGAAAAGCATCATTATACCATCCCGCATATGTGTTATTATTTACAGCATTCTGTCCTATTTGAGAAATATCTCCAGCAGCAGCAGATAAGAAATTATCTTTCATTGTTTTAGATCTTTCATTCCAATCATCTACTTGGAATCTACTTTGAGCATTTTGTTGATCAATAGATGCTTTCTTAGATAACCAATCATTATAAATACCTGCATTAGTATTACCTAATTTCATTGCTCTATCTGATTCAAGTCCTTGATATTGAGAATTTAAAGCAACCATTCCAGGAAGTGATCCTTGAACATTTTGCTTACCCGATCTATAAGCAGCTAATGATTCTCTAGCTCCTGTATTTGGATTTACATATCTAGGAGCATCTATCTTAGTTTGATAATCTCTAGAATTTAATTGATCTGGTTTTCCAAATAACCCCATACCAAGATTATAAGCAGGTGCAGCATAACTCATAATATCAGACACCCCAAATCCTTTTTGAGTAGCTGTATTAGCTCCTAATGCATTATTAGGACTATTCACAAGTGCTCCATCTTCAGTTCTGAAATTACCTTGAGAATCCCTCATATCATTAACTGAATAATCTCCTTTGTACCATGCTGGAGTTGCTAAAGATCTATTATCAGATGCTTGTACATTACCTTGAATTGGTTGTATTCTATAATTATCTGTAGCATCATAATAACTTGCAGGATAATTCTTTCCACCACCTTTAAAATAATGAACAGGTTGTGGTCTCATAGAAGCTTTTTGTCCTCTACCTGGATTATTAATAAATCCACCATTTCCAAAAGCAGAACCTGGTTTAGGATGTGTAGATGTACTAATTTGTCCACCATATAAATAAACACCTAAATTAGCAGGAAAGTTCTCTGATCCTACTTTTCCACCATCTTCATGTTTCTTTCTATTTCTTGCTATTTTATGAAATGTTTTAGCCAATGCTAAAGCTCTTCCAGTACATCCTGGTTTACTCATTGGAGTACATTTTCCAGCAGTTCCTCTACGTTTAATAGATGCTGCAGCTTTTCCAATCCATCCTCCTGATCTAAAATAAGCAGGTGTTTCTAATATTGTTATTTTTGGCATTTTATAAATCTTTTAATAAACTTCTATTTGTTAAACTTTTAGGATGATAAACCCATTTACCATCTTTAATTCTTTGTTTTAAATGTCTTTTAATATGACAATTTGCACATACTACTTCTAAATTTTCTGGAATATTATTATTATGATTTCCATCAATATGATGAATTTGTAATAAATAATATTCTTTTATCCCACATTTACAAGGATTATTATTTATATAATCTGTATAATATTTAGTATGTCTTTTTAATCTCTTTAAATTTTTCTTTCTTCTATTATTATAACATTCCCTACTACAATAATTCAATTCATTTCTATCTAAATCTCTTTTATATTTTGTAATATCTTTATCACAATTTTCGCATTTAATTTCCATTAATGAATTTGTATTTTATAACCTTGTTGTTTTAATGATTGTAATTCTTCATCTGAAACATCATAACTTTGTCCACTAATATAACCGCCTTTTCCAAACTTATTAAAAGTTTCAGCATCTAGGGTTTCTTGATTTGGATCAAACTGAATTGCTCCACCCATTGCATAGATACCTCCAGATATTAATCCACCTTTCTTTAAAGTATCTAAAGCTTTATTAGCTCTCCAATCTTGTTGTGAAACTAAGGATTTTTCAATCATTCTTCTTGATTTCTTATCAGTATTCATATATTCTTTTGTTCTATTTTTAGGAATAATTATCATACCCTCTTCCTCACTCACATTACCTTCAGGATTCATTCCTATTGTAGGATGTGGTGGAATAGCAATATAATTTTTATGTATTTTACCATCCTTTACAAGTAACTCACCTTTACGCATATTTACTGCAGCACCTTCAGATTGATTAGAACCTTCAACATTAATATCTATCATATTATTCATTCCTCCATTACCATATCTTTGTTGTGGTGGTTGATTATCTCTTTGTAATTGATCTCCAGCCATATGTATTAATGGTGCAGCTACAAATCCAACACCTGGAATAAGATTAGCTAATGGTGAGGTTGTAGATAAAATACTACCTAGAGTACCACCAAAGTTATACATATTATCAGGAGTTTGAATAGGAGAAGCTGTAGGAGTATCTACCATTTTAAGTTTCTTCCTAACTCTTCCACCTTTCTTCTGAATACCTTCTAATTCATCTAATCTACCTTTAATACCATCTAGCCAAGGTTGCATATTAGCAGTTGTAGGTTTAATTGAATGTACTTTAAATGAATTCCAAATATCATCTTGAGTTGTTTCAGGAATTGCTTTAGTTGCTTGTTGAATCTTATTAATAGGAGTCATTCTTTGAGGAAGAACATTAGGATGAGGTTCAAAGGCTTTAACCTTATTATACAAACTCATATCAGTCTCCTTAGTTGCTGCTCCTTTCAAAGCACCCAATCCTTGAAAACCTAAGTTAAGAGCCATGAAGACTGGATCTTGAGTTCCATATAAAGGAGTTGCTTCACCAGTTGCAAAAGTTTGAGGTGCTTTATGTATTTGAGAGAGTTCAAATAATCTTCTCTCTTGAGCACTCGGAGTTCTACTCATAAAGTTAGGAGTTCCTCCACCTCCCATTTTTTTTCTAGTTTTTTGTTTCATTATCTTGCACTCATTCTAAAATCACTCTTGAATGTATTAAGAGTTAATTTTCTATTATTTAAATTATCATAAATTAAATCAACAAAAAGATAGGGTGATCTCATTCTTTCAGAATAAGGAATATCTGTTGCTGATATATTAATTGGATCTAAAGGATCTACATTGCCTGATACAGGATAAATAACTCTATTACGAAGATTACTTATATTCCAAAACTTCTCTAATCTTCTACCAATTACTTTACCTGTAATAGGATCTATTGGATATTCTTGATTATCACTATTTTGGTTATCGTTGTATATTCTAACTCTATTAAATGTATCTTGAGCAATATTAATATTATTAGATCCTACAACATCAGTTTCAAATTGATAAGTATCCCATACCTTCCTAATTGTAGGATATGGATTTAGTAATAATGTAATTCTACTTTCATATGTATTACCATAGAAACTAACATATGGACCAACATCATGTCTCCATAGATCATGTCCTATTTGTGGAGAGAATATACTCTTCTTATCATTTACATAAACTCGTGGAGTAAATGTATATCTTGTTTGAAAAGCATCTATAAAATCATTATAAGCAATTGTAAATTCTGTAAAGCCTTCATCTTTAAAAGTCATTAATGCTTCATTATAATGAAAATCATATGTAGCAGTAATACCTTTATTTCTATATGGATTATCATTAATCTGAATTGGTCCATTTAGATTATTACCAAAGTAACTAGTCATACCTTTAGCAACTGATAGAGATACAGGAGAATTACCTGTAATCTTATATAAGTTCTTAGTATTCATATCAAAGAAGAATATAGCATCATTAGATTGAGTAAATCCAAATTGATGTTGTGATCCTATTACTTTTGATATATAATCAAATCTTGTTAATACTCCACCTGTACCCAATACTAACTCTGCTCCTGAATTATCTTGAATTAAAGATCTTTCATTAACTGATAGAACAGATATTCCTTTTTCTTGAAAAGCAAATAATCTATCTTGATGAACCATTAAATTAATAATTGGTCCTTGTATTGTATCTATATCAATATAATCTGCAGTTTTAAATATAGTCCAAGAATCTGTTTGTTCATTATTAGTTTTCTTTTGAGAAACTCTAACTCTTACATCATATATACCATCAGAGACAAAATCAGTACTCTTAGGGAAAAATCTTCTTATATTATTCTCTTTAGAGTATAAAGGATTATAGATAAACTCATCTAATGTATCATATCTTGCTACTACATTATCCGTTAGAGCATCATTGAAGTTAGTCTTATTAGGAACTGCTACTGTAGGTATTTGTCCATTAGTTCCACAAACATAATCTAAGTTTCCTAATGTTTGTCTTAAATCTATATTAACTGTAGTTTCTACTGGAAAGAATCTAACTAAAGATGTTGCGTGAGAAGTTTTTACAGTAGGTTGTCCAAAAGCACTATCATAAGGACTTTCTCCAGTACTAAAAGTAAATCCATCTCCTTCTGTAAAATGTTTCTTTCTAGCATTAATGTCTAAGATATTAATAAAAGTATCTCCACCATAAACACTAAATTGATAACTTGAACCTCCATTCAAAGGTTGATAATGACCTGTACTAATATATTCAGAATTAGATCTTTCAGAATAAGAATTACCTCCATACTGTAATGCTACATTCCTTTTATAATTAACTAAGTACATATCAGGAGATCCTAAAATTCCATCTTGAGTAGCTCTATTTAAACCTACTGCAGAATCAAATCTTGATATACCTCCAAATGGTCCAATATTACTTGATACTGCTAAAGTATTAATTCCCTGATTAAATAAATCTTCCTCACAAGTACTACCCCTATTAACAGATAAATTATAAATCTGTTGTCCTAAAGTAGCTCCAGGAAAAATAGCAGTATCAGGAATACCATTAGCATTTAAAGACCAAGGTTCAATACCTGCACTACCTTGTAAAGGGATTAATGCATTATATATAGCACCTCCTTGATTACCCACATCAGTAAGTAAAGAATTTGAATATTGATAATTCTTTAAGAAATATAATCTTCTATTATAATTAATACTTGTAGCAGGTAAAAAGTTATCTACCAATCTACATTGATTAGTACTTGCATCTTGATATGCTCCTACATCACCTTGATTAACATTTTCTAATTTTGCTAATAATTCAATAGTATCTCCATTAGAAAATCCAAAATTTACAGTATTAAATAAATGTTCTGGAATTTGAATACTTGCATAAATACCATCTATATCAGTATCATTACTAGTGGTATTATTCCAATCATAATTAGATCCTATCTTACCATCATCAACTAACATTACTCTTTGTGGACATCCTGAAAGTGTTAATCCAACATTAAAAATACCTTGACCTAAGATAGTTCTATTTGCATTGGTTCTTTCACATCTTACAATACTAAATCCTGTACATCCTGCTGGTATATTCTTAATAGTAAAGTTAATACCTAAATTATTAGCTTGAGCTAATCCTTGTGCTAAATCTACAAATGAAGGACTGAAAGCAAGTACCTTCTGACTTGGATCTAATGGATCTAAAGTTACATCAGGCATATAAGCATTAGGAAATTGAATATCTCCTATCCACTTAACATAACTCTGATTACCTTCTAAATCAAACCATACTATTCCAAATCTATATATTTCTCCTCTTGTATATCCTTTTAATTGAGCATCTAAATAAGGAGAATGAAAATCTACAAAAGTATCTGCTGGATTAACTCTTGTATAGTTATCAAAGTTATAAGTCTTCTGAATTCTATTAACTAAGACATCAGGAACTGCTAAAGAAGTATTATTAACAGTACTATCTAAATTAGTTCTTTGTTCAACAAATGAGTATTTAATATTAACTCCCTCTCCTCCAAATGTAACACCATCTGTTTGATAAATAAAAGGATTAGGATTACCAATTAATCCAATTGTATTAGCTTCCTGATTAGGATTAATAGCATCATAAGTTTCAGATACATTCCATTGATCTGGATATACAGCAGTACTTAAAGGATCTACTTGTATTAAATTTCCTGCTTTATCAGCTAAGAAGGATTCTGGAGTTGCACCAGAATTAAATCTATAAGCTCTACCATCCCAAGGAACATCAAATATACTCTCTTTAAGATTACCTTCAAATAAAAAGTTATTCTTTGAAGTTAGTGTTTTAGCTTTTAAAATAACAGTATTGATAATATTAAATTCATCTAATGTAATAGGAATACCAACTTCAGTTCCTGTATGAACAAAAGTATAAATACCTGAATCTGGAATAGGTTCAGATTTAATAATTTCTATTATAGGAGTTGCATTTGGTGTAGAATAATATATGGCAATAATCTCTATTGTTTCATAATTAGTATCTACATTATTAATTTGCATCTCAATACTCTTAGAAGTACTTATACCAGAAGATACTCCTACATACTTGATATAGCTCTCAGTTGCTTCTAAATGAGAATTGATAGGTATTAAAGAACTAGTTTGTGAGAATACTGTTTGTTGTCCAGTACTCATAGAGAGTCTATATGCATATTGATATAAACCTGTCTTTAATGCTCCACCTGATCCTATCTTTTGAAGAATAGGAATACTAAAATTAATGAGACTTTGAAGATCAATTAAGTTAGGATCTAAAGCCATAACATTAGGATCTTCTACATTTATTACTCTTGGTCTATGATTATTATCAGTCCAATATAATTTCTTAATTTGAGTACCTTCATAGTTACCTACTATTCCACCTGGATTAGCAATAGGAAAATCTAAACTAAAATTAAGAGCATTATCATAAACTAATGTGATTACAGGAGAAGTTACTCCTGTTACATCATAAGTAAACTTCCAAATTTGTCCAAAGTTATCTGCAGGATCAGAAGCTGTAAAGAGAAATATTTCATCTCTAATTACTTCCCATCCCATAATTTGTAAATCTGTTAGTGCAGTTACATAACTATTATCAGCATTAAAAGTTGTAATACTAAATCCTGTAAAATCTACTTGATTATAAGGTAATATATTATTAACTAAAGTTACATATATAACAACTCTACCTTCTTTATAAACAGCTTTAACACTAGCTGCTTGCATAATAGAATCATTATTAATAAGATCTACTAAAGTCTTTTCCCAATTTGAATCAAAAGTAAATACAAAAGTTTGAAATCCAAATGCTCCAGCATCTACATCTATACTTTGAGGAGAACCATCAGGATCTCTTATAGCAGTTAATAGAGCTACATTACTAGTATCTGGGATAGTTATATATAAAAGATTACCTCTTACATTAACAGGATTACCAGTACTTAATCCATCACTGGTAACCAAACGCATATTAAGCATATCCCAATATGTCTCTTTCTGATAAAGAGCAAATGAGAGATCCTTATTCATCCCTTTATTAAATTGCTGTAATGCTTCCATTAACGAAATTTTCTAGACTCTTGTTGATTATCTTTAAAGAAATGATTATATGAATTAAAGTGAGGAAGTAATCTTGTAACTACATTCTTCATAGACTCTAATTGTTCAACATCAGGTCTCTTTAATTCACTAGCAGCACTTGCAATAGCCCATGCAGCTTCTTCTTTTGATTCTTTATATACCTTATCTGGTAATGCACCAGTTCTCCATAATATGTAATCATTCATCCAAATAAGATAATTTGTTACTGCTCTTTTGTATTTAGCAGTATCTGGGATTAAAAGAAATCCTTCATTATCTAATGGATAGGAATAGTATGCCATACATACCTTACCTTCTTTTATATTAAAAGTAATTTGATTATCATTAATATCAAATGTAACATCTTGAAATATAGCAGGAATATCAGGAATAGAACTATTTTGGGGACTAAATTCATTTCCCCAATTATCAATAAATATATCTATATTCTGATTATTCAAAGCTGGAAGATCACAACACTCACCATCCTTTAGATAATGAAATGCATTAGCTCTCCATCTTACAGGATTACCATTTACAGCTAATCCACCTGGAACTAACTTATAGAAATCACAAGGTAATGGTACAGTAAAATGTTTAAAATCATATTTAGCATCTTGTTTAAATCCAATAACCTTCTGTACATATTGAATAGGACAACCTATTAAATCTACTATTTCAGCAATATTTAAACGTGAATCATCAATGTTTAATTCAAACTGTTGTCCAGTTCTAGACATTACTTTTTCATAAATCTCTTTCGAGCTACAATATTTTGGAACTATCATTAGGTTCTATTTTAAATCTTGGATAAGTATTTCTTAATCTTTCAGGATAGTCAATACTCTTACTTCCTTTTAATGCTTTAGCTACTTCTCTTTTAAAATCCCTGGCAGGAATAAAAGCATAGCAACTTCTAAATGGTATCTTTACAGAATATTTATTCCATTTAATTCTATAAACATGATAATCCCTATCTTCATTGAACATAAGGACTTTCTTACCATATTCTCTAGTTTTAACCCAATCTACATTAGATGGAGTTCTTTGTCTTAAACCCTTTATAGAAAGCTTTTTCTTAAAGATAAATATATCATTTAAGTAAGGAAGGGTTATTGACTTTGATTTGTAGATCATATCACTTCTGATCATTTTTAAAGCATCTTTACAGATCTTCAAATACAAATCCTGTTCTACTATTAAACTTCGTGCAGGATCAGCATATCTGGTATTAAACTTCTTATAAGTAACTGTTTTCTTATAAAACTTATAACAATCTCTTATACCATATTCACATACTATTCTTTCACCTCTTTTACGTAGTTCTTTCGGGATTGGACTTCTCATCATTTTTTGTATCACTTATTCCTTCTGCTGCAATTCTTAATTCATTTTTAAGAATCATATCCTTCATTATAGGTAACATCCAAGAAGATAACGGGAAATTATCATCATCTGAATAACAAGGTGCTCCTACACAATTAGCAAATTGTGCTGCTTCTCTAGGATCTTGAGCTACTTCAGATACATCAATTTTTGTTAATGCTGGTGGATTAATTAAATATATATAACCATTGTGATAAAAAGCTTTAGTTGTATTTCTAGTCCACCTACTAGAACCAGCCCATTGAACTCTTGCATAAGGAATTATTGTAAACCCTTTACCAGAAATATTAGTACCTGCAACTCTTGTTATTAAATCTTTTTGAGTTAATTCAATAGGTCTGGGAATTCTATTAGCTGTTCTTAGAATTTTACAATCTGAAGGAACATCACAACACTCAGATGCACTTACTTCAATTACTGGAATACAAGGAATAGTCTGTACAATATTCTCAGATAAAGATCTTCCTTTATTCAGATCCTCTCTAATCAATCTTGCACGAGTATTGATTATCCAATATTGAAGTAATTCTAAACTAATAGAATCATCATCTGATAATCTAGTTGTACCTCTTACTGTTTCTAAGAGATCATATGCTATTTCATTTAGTGTCATTAGTTTTTACATATTGTAAAGGAGATAAAGTAATCTTTAAACTCCTTATATAATCTTTTTAAATCTTCATCTTGCAAAATAAATCCTGATTTAGGATGTGATATAGAGCAGTACTCATATATCTCTTCTCTTGGAACTAAGTGAAAGACTACATTCTGCCTCTCAAGAAGATTGAATTCCATAACTATTAATGTTAGGTAACTGTTTGTACTATATAAAATACTATATCAATACCTTTATATGTATAGTATATATGATTACCATCCCAAACTGATGGTTGAACTAATTCAATTTCTGGACATCTTGCTAGTTCAAAATAAGATGCTTCTACTGGTGAACATACAACACTGATTTGATCTCTTTGTATATTACACATTCCTGTAACTAAAAAACTTAAACAATAATCCCTCAATTGAATTAGGATTGGGTCTATGTTATTAAAGTTACAGGCTATCATAATATTTCTCTTGAATTTTCATCCCACTCTTGATCTTTAATAGATAACTTTTGAGCAACTTCAAATAAGTATTCTAATGTGAGAGTTGTTTCATATATCTTAGAAGTACTATTCTCTTCTTTATTCTTTGATTGATTTTCTTCCATTATTTATATTTGAATTTTTTCTTAGGTGTATAAACTTTTAATTCATTATAAACTTGTTCTAAAAGTAATACATCTTGTTCACAATATTTAATCATTTTCTGCATTGCTTCTTTACTATTGTGTAAAGTAATATCTTTCCAAAGATCATAACCTGTATGAATCTTCTCTCCTAAACCTAAGAACTTTCCAACATAATCTAACTTATTTGAATTAAAGTTAAATCCTGCTCTCATCATTTTAAGAGTATCAATAGAATTAAACTTAGTTGAGATAGGAATTCTATGAAATATACATCTAGCTCTTAACCACTTAATATCAAATTTATCTGAATTCTGTCCAATTACTTCATCTGCTGAATCTATGATTTTAGAGAATTTTTCAAGTAATTCTTTATCATCACCTTTATTCCATTGAATTGAATGAACCTTATCTTCATGTTCCCACTTATAACTAACGCAGATTATTGCACGTTCTTGAATTATATTATCTGGTGTTAAACTAACTTCTCTACCTATTCTCCAACTAAACACTATATTCGCAGAAACCTCTAAATCAAAGAATAAACGCCTTTTAGGTTTATCTTTATCGTTGAGTATTTTATGGTACAAATCCATTAAACTCACCTCTGTAGTATCAGATTCAATAGTTTTTGCTACTCTCATAGCACTCATTACTCCACGAATTAACTCTAATTCCTTCTTTAATTCAGTTTCATTCTTTGGAAGATTATGTTTAGATGAATGTTTCCAAATCTTTTTTGCTACCTCTAGAGGTGATTTCTTTAAATATCCCTGTCTCTCAATTAAAAATAATTCTACGTCTTTCTTAGTCATTTGATCCTTTTATAAGCCTTTGACTTCAAGTGCTTTTATGAAGTGCAAAGATACAACATTCAGAAGGGAAAGTCAAGTTTAGTTAACTATTTAAAATTCAATCTATTATCTTTATAAAAGCTAGTTTTTAATCTAAATTTGAAGAAATAACAGATTTAAAATAAATATAGGTTAATAATCAAGTAGTTACTTAGTTGCCATAGTACTTATGGTCTTATCTTTGCTTTCAGAACCTCTACTTGTACCTCTATGGAAGTTCATTGAGATCATGAATACAGCAGTTACGGTGGCATATAAGGAAAGAACTGCAGTTAAGTCTATACTTGTTTTATCTATTAAATTAATAGCTCTACCAGCTAAATAAAGAGTAAATCCAGACCATACAGCACTAACTAGAATATCCATACAATAGGCAATATTCTTACTTAACCAAGATGCTTTATCTGATTCCTGTATCCTAGCATTAGCATCCCTAGCACTTTGGGTATCTTTTAAATAACTATCTGTTTCTTGTACAGTTAATTCTTTAAGTTTTTCCTCATGCTCGTTAATAACTTTAGTAAGTTCTATTTTAAGTTCATCTCTTTCTTTATCAGTAGTTACAAATTTATCTACTGCAGAACCTACTTTTTCTACTACTTCTCCAATTGAACCACCAAATATTTTATCTATTAATCCCATAAAATTATTTTCTTGTAATAGTTATAAACATTGAGTCATATTTCTCAAGTTCTTGTATAAATTTAGCTAAAGTGACTCTTGAATTTTTTACTACATCTTGTCCATAAGAACTTCCAATTAATAAACATCCTAATGATTCTTTTGCAAAATTACCATTATGAATTTCTATCATATCATATCCAGGTACTTCCCTTAGTAAAGGTACTTTTCCATGTTTAGGAGAATTATAGAATTCCATTTTATATGTACCAGCAGGTATTGCAGTTACTCCATAAACTTTTTTAGCTTTAATATCTTCTAAAGACATATTTTGATCTAATCCTCTATCAGTATCTTCTATAAAATATCCAAATAAAGTATCATTAAGATAACATTCAGATATAGTACTATCTTTAGTAAATTTAAATCTAACTGCTTTTACTTGTCCGACCATTAGAATTTACTTTTTAAATATAACCAAAGTCTTTTCAAATTGATAGTTTTAATACCAAATAATGTTTTAAGTGCTACTGTAATTGTTAATATTGCAGCAACTTGTTGTAAAGTTAATAAATTAATAAATCCAAATATTTGAGAAATCACAAATAATAAAATTACTAAAGTAGGTTCATTGTGTTCATCTGGAACAAACATAATCTTCATTGAATTAAAATTTAAAATACTCGTATTTCTATCATTGTATTAATTAATTGTCCATCTGCTGCAGTTATTACTCCCGAATGAAAAATACTAGTATTAATATAAATATTACTTGAACTAGTATTATAACCCGCATATAATTGATAATTTGTAGTACCACCAGTAGCAAATGAGTTTCCAAAGAATACTCCTGTTCTTGCTATAGGAAATGCGTTTAATAGATTTGTTTTATAAACTCCAGGAGATACTCTTGACCAGGTTAAAGTTCCTCCTAGCTCATTTAATAGAACATTGGCACTAGGAGCTCCTGTACTATTTTGATTCAAGACTGCTATATACCTTTTATATCCAGTACAGCAAGGGGGAGCTAACGTAGCTGCAGTATTTATATCTCCTTGAATTAGTGGTCCAATATCCTCTAACCTAACTATCTTAGTTGGATCAGCTTTATATAAAGCAGCTAATTCTTGTATTGTTTTAATTTTTGCCATTATAAAAATACTCTTATTTCAATTGCTGTTTGTACTAAAATATCATCTGATAAAGATATAGTTCCTGAGTTATCAACTGAAGTACTTACATTAATAATATTACTAGTACTTCGGTATCCACCAAATAAAGGATAATTTACAGTTTGTCCTGCTGCCCAAGAGTTGCCTAAGAATACTTGTGTCTTTCCATTAGGAAAAGCATGTATTAAAGTACCTTGGTATTCTCCTGTGTTCACTCTAGTCCAAACTATAGTTCCTTGTAATTCATTTAAGAGTACTATAACTGTAGGATCATTAGTTCCTGATTGATCTAAAATAGCAATATACCTTTTATAACCTACACAACATGGTGGAGCTACTTGTTGAATACTAGTTTGAATTAATGGACCTATATCCTCAACTCTTACAAGTTTAGTAGGATCATTCTTATAAAGATCTATTAACTCATCTAAGGTTTTAATCTTTGCCATTACTTTACCTTTCTAAAGATTATAACAGTTCTTTCATCAGATACTTGAGTACTACTATGAAGTTTACTAGAATCAAATTCTAATACATCTCCTTGTTTAAGTTGTACTTTATCTTCTCTATAGATCTCAAAGATAGCCTCTCCAAAATTAATTGTTATAACTTTATCTTCAAATAAACCCTCATCTTTATGCCAACTAGTACTAGTACTATACTCAGGTATTTTAGCTTTATAAATACTACAAGCATCTGCTTCTGGATAGTATTTATCTCTTAGTTTAGATAACCAAGCTGGAAAAGGTTCTATTTCAGTTAAAGTAGCATCTTCAAAATCTTTAGTTACTATCTCTCGGTACTTATCTCCTTGATAAGATATACCAAATCTCTTCTCAAATCTCCATCCTTTATCTCTAAACCAACCATCTTTGTTTAAAGTAAAATCTAAAGAATTAAGTTCTTGAGTTAAATCTTGTGTAATTGTGTCTAATATTTTCATTAAAAATAAATTCTAATTGTTAAAGGAGTATTATTAAGAAGTCCATCTGTACCTACAACTAAATGACTTGATGTTGATAGTTGTGCCTTATTGCTACCAGAAGTCATCATAGATATATTACTAAAATATCCTTGAACCCCTGCTCCAGTACCATCATTTGCTGATCCAATTATCATTTCAGTTTTTGTAATGTCCCAATTATTTAGATCATTTCTTTTAATAGAATAATCTCCTGAATTATTATACAGATATGAAATTCCACCAACACTTACTGAAAGGTTATCAAACAAAATGGTTTCGGCAGGGACAGAGGCTCCAGATTGGGTTAAGAGGACTTTATATTCAAAATAATTTCCCACTAGTCCAGTAATATCACCTCCAGTTCCAACAATATTATTAAGAATAAAGTTTACAGAATTATTATAAATAAGATTAACATTTGTTAAATTCCAAATTCCTAGAGTTATATTATTGAAGAAAGCAAAACCAGATGTTTCATAATTCCAATCAGAAACATCACACGGATTAAATGAATAACTGCTACAGCAATTTTGATAAGAAGAATCCCATCCAAATTTATTCCCTTTATCATCCCATTGTTTGTTCACCCAATCATTAACAAGGTCATAAGAGCATCCAAATTCCATTTCTATATAATCATAAGGAAACGTTGGCTGGTCTCTTAAACTCCAATTTGTAGGATCAAGGGTAATATCATCTATTGCAGTTCCTACTGATGCTGTTAAATTAATCCATACTCTACCACCCCAAACAACAAGATCATTCCCACCATAAGAAATTGCACTTGGATTATATATTCCTACCCAATTTCCACCATGTCCGTCATTTCCTCCAACTATATAGGTAAATGGAACATTCATTGTTCTTGAGCAATTAGCCAGATCAAGTTTATCTGTTGTAATAGCAGTTACATAAACCTTTGAGGTAGGACAATAAGTATTTGCAGCATTATTAATTTCATATGTAAATCCAGGTATATAACTTCCAGAAAAAGCTGTAATAGTAACTTTATTCATACTAGGAGCATATACTTGAGAATCAGCACTAAAAGTTATCCTAGGAACATCTTTTGCTACTATGTCTTGAATTAAACAGGAATTAAATCCTGCAAAATTAATAGTTATATTTTCAAGATCTGAATTATCTATACTACATCCAGTACCTGTATTATTTATAATATAAGGAATATTAACCCAGTTAGTACCATTCCATTTAGTTATATCCCCTAATTGAACCATTGATACTGCAATAGGATTATATGATACTCCATTTAACCAAACATGTCCTGCATCAGTTACTTGAAGATCATAATCTGTACCTGGAGTTCCTATTACATCTTTAGTTAAAGTGCATGAGTTAGCATATAAATTACCAGAATTTTCTGCATGCATTAATCCATGTCTTCCAGAACCTCTGGTATTATGAACACTAGCACCTGTTACATGCATTTCAGAGTTACCTCCACAAACTACAGTACAAGTACCTGATCCTTGTATCCTTTTAGCTTGAACATAACACTTACCATCTCCAGCATACCAAGCTGTCCATCCATCATTACCTTGAATAAGATCAGCTTCAATATAAACTCTATCTGCTGAAGAACTTGCATTCTGTTCCCAGAAGAAAGCTCCTCCAGTTGCTCCAGAGTTAATTAAATTCTTTATATGGTAGTTACCAGAACCTCTTTCAGCATACAAAGTTACTACTCCTGAAGTTGTACCTTTTACTAAATTAGCTGTACAGTTAATAGTTCCACCACCTACTCCACCTGCTAATTCATTCCAGATTACAGCTACTGAATCAGAACTTATAATACTATCTGCATAGCAGTTAATAATAGCACTAGCATTCTTTCTTATATGAAGTACTGGTCCTGTTGCAGTAATATCTTTTATTGTTAAATTACATACTGAGGTTGTAGCAACATCTGTTAAAAGTATAACTTCTTGAGCTACATTAGTACCTGTTATAGTCCATTCAGGAGCATAAATATTATTAGTAACACCAGCTGCTTCTGCAAAGAAAGGTACATTAGTACTTATTGTAAGAGTACCTTTACCTTCAAATACATAATTCAAACTTCCTGCTAAAGGTAATGAAGTACTTAAAGCATATGCTCCTGGATATACTACAATAGTATCTCCTGCACTTGCAGCACTAGCTGCAGCATTAATGGTTAAGAAAGGAAGTTCTAAATGTCCTCTAGTTCCTGTTCCATCATTACCTGACTTTGATACAAATACTGAGTTAGCTAAAGGTACTGTAGTACTTCCACCTGAATACTGAGGAATATTAAGAGTATTACCTATTAAAGTTGCTGCCCCTGATGTACCAGTAGTACTAAGAGTTATTGCTCCTTGTTTAGCATTAAAAGTACTCCAATCCGTACTACTTAAAGCTCCTCTATTAGTTGCACTAGCTGTAGGAACATTAAGAGTAATTACAGGAGTTGTAGTTCCTGTAGCTACTGAAGAACTTAAATCTGTTCCAGTAGTTCCTAAAGTTAAAGCAGATACACTAGTTACAGTACCTGTAGTAGGTGCTAACCAACTTAAATTTCCTGCTCCATCATTAGTCAATACTCCTGCTACTGGTAATGTTGGTGGAAAATAAGTATTTCCATTCCATATAAGTGGACCACCTAAATTTAATGTTCCACTACTTCCATCATAATAAAAAGTATACCCAGATGTACTAATATTAAAATACCCAGTATTAGCATCTGCTGTAATTAAATTAGTACCTAAAGTATCCTGAATACTAAATACAAAATTAACTGGGTCCCATGTAAAGTTATTATCTCCAGCTAAAGTAGTAGTACCTGCCCAATAAGTAACTTGTCCTGCAATTCCAGTACCTCCTACCGAACCTGTAGGTCCAATTGGTCCTGGAGGTGCAGTCTTAGAAAATATTTTTTTTCTTGTTAAAATTCCCATTTATTATTTATTATTAAGCAAAGTAATGAACTTTTAAATATTTTGTATTAGCAGCATCAACAGCAATTGCTCTAAATGCACTAAGATTGAAATTACTTAGAATTTCAACAGTACTAAAATCTCCTAAATCAACTCCTGCATTACTATAACCTCCAGTTACTGGAATTGTTAAATTATCAATAGTATATCTAATGGCTGAATTAGCATCTGTACTACCCGCAGATACAACAGTAACTTCCGCACTATTAGCATTACCTGGAACAGTTAATCTTGAAACTGCAGAATTTGAAACAGATACAGTTTGATAACCTACACAAACTCTACCATTACCTTCTTTTGCAAGAATATTTCTTATATCCTTTAATATTTCTTCTCTGGTGTTACCAGTACCTGTATTTGGTGCTCCCATTTTATTATTTTAATTATTTATTACATCAAACATATTAGTATCTTCATTCCATTGAACTTGTACTTGATCAACTTCATTTTCAGCACAACAATCACAATCACATATCTTTTGTACTATACTCATTAAATGTTGAATATCATCACAACTCCAACAAGTATCTGATCCAGTATCAGCAATACATCTTAATCTATCAAAGATAATTCTCAAAAGATAAAGATTAGGTAATTCCTTATCTGCTAAATCTTGTCTTCCTTCTTGAATTAATACATCATTCTTTTTTATTTTCTTTCCTAAACAACATTGTGTTCTCATTAAAAACACCTTAAATTCAGAAAAACTTACAAAATCACAACTTAAATGTAAAGTAATACTATCTTCTCTTACACACCCATTATCATCTGTTAAAGTACAAGTATAGGTTCCTGCAGATAATCCTGAAACAGTTGCTGTAGTATCTCCAGTATTCCATAAATATGTATAAGGAGATTGTCCACCACCTGCTATTGCCTGTACAGTTCCTGAACTTGGATAAGCTAATGTAGGATCAGTTCCTGTTACTTGTAAGGTTAAATTAGGTGTAGTAGGTATAGTAAAACTACCTGTTCTTGTACATCCATTATCATCTGTAACTTGAACTGTAACTGTTTGTCCAGAACATAAATTTGCTATTGTTTGAGTAGTTTCACCCGTATTCCAAAGTATATCATAAGGAGCTGCACCTCCTGATGGTGATATTTGAACTTGTGCAGAACATACTCCAACACAAGGATCTATATTTACAATACTTCCATTAAGTACTATATCTGAACCTGCAGTAATTGTATGAGAAACTCCTAAGTTTTGACATCCATTTGAATCTACTATACCAAAAGAATAATCTCCTGGACATAAATTTCCTGCAGTATAAGTATCTCCTGAAGCTATCATTGAACCTAAGATAGTATATCCATTTGGTCCAGAGAAATGATAATTATATCCTGGAGTTCCACCAGTTACTTGAAAAGTTATATACCCATCACAGAATTTAGAACAAGTCTCATTTCTTGAATCTATAATACTAACATCAGTTGCTGTAGGTTCACTTAATGCTACAACTGGAGAAACTACTGATGTAGCATCTCCTGTATCTGTAGCAGTAACCTGATAATCTCCAGCACATAATCCTGATATTGATATAGTATTTCCACCTATAGGAGAACCATTAAAAGTCCAAGCATAGTCTATAGTACTAATAGGATCACCTACTGGTAAAGCTTGCATGAATCCATCACAATCTCCATTGCAAGTAGGCTCTATTCTTACACTTATATCTACTGAGTCTAAAGCCATTATATGTGATCAGAAATTTGTTGAATATCTAACTGTCCTGACCAACTAAGATCATTAACTGCAGTCCCAGATACTGATAAAATTAAAGAATTTCCAGAAGAACTAAGAGACATTGTTGGTGGTCCAGAACCAGTATTATCAAATCTTGGAAAAGTTGTACTATGAAATACACCATCATCCCCTAAGAATAGTGGATTTCCTAAATATGTGATTGTACTTCCATCAGAAGATACTCCAAAATTTACATCAAAAATAGCTTGTAGAGTGCTACCAGCAAATTCTTGTGATCCAACTAATCTTACTTGACAATACCATGTAGTTGCAACTCCTGTAGGCATTATAATTAATCCTGAACCTGCTCCTGCATACGGTACTAATTCCACTGGTGTTGCATCTAATGCATAATTAACTAAGTTAATACTCATATATTGAGCTTGTCCTCTAATAGAAGATGCATTTCCACCACCCCTTACAAATGAATTAGGTTGTAAATTAATTGAACCTATACCACCTGTATCTGAATTTAAGGCTGTACTTGATACTGCATTAGTAGTATTTTTAACAAAAGCATTTTGTGCTCCTGATGCAATAGTATTTGATAATCCTATAGCAGTAGCCCTTGGAGCTAAAACTGTATTACCTTCATTTAAAGCTACTGAAGAAACTCCTGAAGCAGTATTACTTTTACCTAAAGCTACACTTGTAACTCCTGAAGCAACTGTACTTCTTCCTGCAGAAAATGCTGCTGCTGCTGTAGCATTAGCAGAATCTCCCATAGCTGTACTATCATCACCAGAAGCTACAGAACCTCCTCCTGAAGATAAAGCTCTAGCACCTGAAGATAGATTTTGAGCACCAAATGAGACACTATCTGTTCCTGAAGCTGCTGATAAAAGACCTGGAGCTACATTTTGAATATAAGCATCTGTTCCAGTTCCAGGCATTAAACCTCTTGGAGCAGTAAATATAAACCATTTTGTGGCATCTCCACCTACTGTTGTAGTATGACAATAAATAACATCATGTGTATTAACATTAGTAACAGTTCCTATAGTACCTCTAGAAATGAATCTAAGGGCATCTCCTATAGTTCCTGCTGGATAAGCTATATTTCCTCCTGCTGGATTTAAAGTACCTATAATGAAAGGTAATGGCACTCCTGGATCACCTGCAAGATTTATATCCCAAGTACTAATAGTTCCTGAACCAGCAATCCTATCTACTAAAATAGTTAAACTAGTTCCTGTATAAGCTGTACATACACCTTCTACATAGTTTGCTGTTGGAGAACCTGTATCTGAAACTCGCACTCTAGCACCAGCAGTATAAGCTAATCCTGCTTGAGTTACAAAAGTTTTAGAACCTAATCCTATAGTTACACTTGAAACTGAAGTTGCTAAATAACCTGGACCATTAGCACCCACAGCACCTGCTGTACCTGTAGTTCCTGTATCACCCTTATCTCCTGTTAAACTAAAAGTAATTATAATATCCTCTGCATTTGAGAATGGAGTGGAACTTGAACTTGATAAGTAAGTAATACTTAATTGTTTATGATTAGTAAAGTTACCATTAGCTGTTACAGCATAAGTAACAAACTTAGAAGAATCTGTTTTCTTTGTTAACTTAACAGTACCTTTAATAGTACTGGTACTTGATAACATTGAATTTATGGTGGCATTAATATCTACTGCATTTCCATCAGTCTTTGAAATACTAAGTATATTTGCTATAGTAGGAGCTTGATTTAACCAAATATTTCCATTTCCTGGATCTCCTGTACTAAAGTTAGTAAAAAAGGTATATTCAAAAGATACCCCACCATAGATACCATCTGTTCCATTAGATCCATCAGTACCCACTACTCTATCCCAATCAGTAAAATCTGATACTAAAGGATTTAATATTTGAGTTGTGGTACTTAAAAAACTTAAATAGAATTGTCCATTACTAGTTCCTGGAGCATCTAAAACTGCTGGATAAGTAAAATTAGATCCAGAAGAATCACTAGCTGAAGCTATATATACATATGCATTAACACCATCTGCTCCATTAGTAACAGCAGTTGATACTGCAGGTAATTTCATTAAATCATTGCAATCTCCTTGGCACATTGTTTTTTATATTTTTATTGATTACAACCATCACAGGTCTTAATAGCACATTGAGTTGTTAAATAATCAACTACTTGTTGTGCACCTACATAATCTCCACATCCAGCCAATAATTGAGCTGAATCTCTTTTTAAATAAAGATCATATAATCTCTGTACTTGTTTTGAATAAGTATCTCCACAATTTGTACAAATGTTTAATTTAGCTAATTTTTGGTCTAAACAGCAACATACCTGACAAGTATTTACAAAATAACATGTACTTTGATAAGTTACATTTAATGCATCATTATAAAGTATATATGTAAATTTATACATACCATCTGCTAAAGTAGAACCAAATCCAAGATCACTATAAGGAATAGTAAATTGAATAAGATTTCTTCCATCAGCAATTAATCTTGCTATATCAAAATCAGCATAAACCTCAAGATCAAATGATACTACAGTACCATCGGGTAGAGTTACTAATAAGGTACTATCAGGAAGACTTATATTACTTGGATCTATACCATTTAATCCAGAAGGATCATATCCATCTGGTGCTGATATAGCATTCCAAAGAGATGTAGTATCAAAAAAGTAGAAGTTTTTACAGTCTTTACTTTGATCCACATCTTGTTGTACGTTTAATGTAGCCATTACTTTCTTAATTAATTTAAAAAGAAAAGAGACAGTAAGACAATGATTTTTTACATTATCCCTGTCTCTTTAAAGATGATTCGTAGAAAGTATATTTAGATAATATATGTTACATATACAGTAACTGATCCTACAGTATTAGTAGAAGTAGTTACTCCAATCTTTCCACCATTGTTACTTACAATTGTTTTTGCAGCAGCAGTTGGTGTAAATCGTGCAACAGTTCCATCTGTTAAAGTTGCAGCAGCAGCACTCATTTGAGCTACTGTATCTATTACTACAGTTACGTTACCTGCACCTACCAGTACTTCATTATTAAACATTACAATACCTGTTACCATTGCTCCCGCAGGAACAGTGACACTTGAGTTTACTGTAGCTGTACTAGTTAATGTAAGTGTTGCAGCAACCGTATGAGACCTTAAAAATTCATTAGCCATTTTATTTTATAGTTTTTTAGTTAGTTAATTAAAGACTCACAGCAGGTAAAGCTGCAGGTGTACTTGCGATATATGGATTCAATTGAGCCAAAAGTTGTGTTTGTTGAGTTGCACCATCTGGTAAGAATACATACAGTTCATAACGCATTCCATTTACTCCTGCTACAGCATTGAACTTACGATCTACTGATTCAATTTGTAGAGTATCATAAGTTGCACCTGTTACAGTATCGGTTCTTCCCAAAGGAAGTGGAACCATCATTCTGTTTAATGCACCTTCATTACCAGCAGCGAAACTTTCAAATTCAGCTACTAATTGATATGTACCATTACCTAAACTAGATTCTTGTGTCTTAGTTAAAGTAGTATTTCCAAAGTTTGCCATTGTTACATGGAACATAACCTTTTTAAATTTGAAGAAATCCTTAACCCAAGTCAAAGGCAATCCAGTAATCTTAACTCCAAAGTTTACACTAGAAGCAACTGTACCAACGTTTGCATTAGCAATTGTTCCAGTAACACCTTGGTAGTAAGTATGAATACGAACTTGTGTTGAACTCAAACTAGAATCTGTAGATGAAGTTGCAATAACCACATAAATAGGATCAGTTGTTGCTAAAGCTGCTGCACCAATTCGCAGAATATCTCCTGGAACCAATGCTGTTGAAAGAGCACCTGAAAGTGTTACAATATCTGAACCATTAACTACAGCAAGTGTGCGAGAGTTAGTTAAAACTGTACCAGTACCATCTGAAAGCATTGTTGCACTTACAAATGCACCTGTACCTAAACTAAGTTTCCGAGCTTGTGCGAAGTTAATATCATATGATAGAGTTTGTGCAACAACTTGTTGTGTAGGTGTATTAGATAGAATCTCATAAACCTCACTTAATTGTTGTTCAGACCACATCATATCATCAAATGTGTAAACAATTGTAAACATATACTCTGTTGAAGATGCATCAATTGAACCTGTAGATCCATTATAACCTACTGTCCAAATTTGTTCTTGAGATGCAACATAACTTTTTCCTTTAGCACTTACAATTTCTGTTCCTTTAATCCGAGCAGAAAAATGCAATTCTGTACCAGAACGCTGTACAAACTGAATATAAGGAGTATCCCCAATATTTGCATTTGCTGGTTGCATTGGTGCACCAAGATGATTTAAAATAACCACCTGACCATCTGCAATATATGTTGCTGTTGCTGAAGGGTCAGTAATTTGTACTGTTGCTGTTGCAATAGGACTAGGATTAGCCCCTACTAGTACGTTGATTACATTTTGTTGAGTTTGTACTGACATTTTATTTTAATTTATGTTTTTTATTATTTTGTTTATTATTAGAATACAATAAATGATATTGTTAAAGTTTGAGTGGTCATTGTATTTGTTCCTGCATTTACAATATCAATTACAAATGAACCTGCTCCTGGATCTACTACACCTATTACAGGACATCCATTTGTATCCCATGTTCCACCGAATCCTGAAATCCATGCAATTACATTAGATGTAGGTAATACACTTGAGTTTGTTACTGTTACTGTTACTCCAACAGTTGTTGCTGCAGTCATTCCTACAGTTGTAAAAGTTCCTGTAGTTCCATTAATTGTTACTGTAGCTGCTGTAGCTGATCCACCCGATGCAGTTGCTACTGCTTTATTAAGTGAAGATCTATCATTAACATAATCAATTATTGGGTTTACATCAGAAGCTCGTGCTTGTTGATTGTTACCAACACCTCCTTCGAGTTGTTCTAACCTTCCTCTTGATTGTGTTACTATTGGTTGTAGTGGTGTATTTGCCATTTTTTATTATTATTGTAATTCAGTTAATCGTTCTATTGATTCTTTTGTCCTTGCTGATTCTATATCTCCTAAAGCATTTCTTACCGCAACCCTTATAATCTCTCTATAACTTGTATCTGTAAGATCTCCTTCTGCAGTTCCTGGTAATCCTGGTGGTACTAGTATTTGTGCTTTATCAATTTTCTCTGGGTTCTTTAAGTATCTTAAATGATAAGTTACTAAAGTATGATTTGGATTTATAATCAGTTCAAAGTATTCTTTTCCATTTATTCTTCCGAAAGGTAATCTATATACTTTATTAAGATTAGGTTTTGAAAAAGGACTTCTTATTGAGTTATTATATTCATCATGTGTTAATGCTATAACTTCTATCTGTACTGTTTGAATTTGATTATTACAATCTAAATATTGAACTGTAATATCTTCTTCTATTGCATGTCTGTAATCATCTGGGAGTTCTACAAAAGTTCCATTGGGCTTATTATCTGCATTATTTAGAAATGTTGTTATATTTGCATTTCTTGTAATACTTTGAAGATTCTTAACATTTTGTTGAGTTTCTTCAAGATAACTCTTTTTTGGGTTATTTCCGTAAGCCTGTTGTTCTATAAACTCCTCTTGTGCATCAGATAAATAAAGATCAATTTCTTCTGTTAGAAAGTTTGCTGAATTTAGACTATCTGTTTTATCTACTCCAATCTTAAACTGGATATGCATAGTATCAACGATCATCTATATTCCTTTCTTTATTGAGTTGATTTAATCTTTGCTAATAGACTTATTTTTACTTCATCGTATTCAGGTTTCTGAAGATTTTGAATAGCATCTAAAAATGAACTACCAATTTTATCTCCACCTAATGCATAATACATTGCACCTGATTTCCTAACTGCTCCAATTGCTACACAATCTTGTAAGAATATCATTGTCTTGAAATCTGCATTTCCAACTAATTCAAGGAAATCATCTGGATGTTCATCAACAATTCTTCCTACTGTAGAGTTTATAAATTCTGGAGAAGCTGACTTTGTAAGTCTATATTTACCTTCTTCATATACTTTTAAGAAATCCATTTGCTCTGAAAGAGACATTTCACCAAATTTCTTAAATGCTTTTGTTTTTAATTCAATCTTTTTGTTGTTATGTTTTGCTTCAACTTCTTGTGAAGTCATTACATATTCAATTCCATATGGACTATTTATAGCATCATTTTCTGAAAGAGCAACATTTGTACTAGCCTTAAAATAACAATATAATAGTTTATCAATTGCACTACGATCTAAATCTAATACTAAACCTTCTCGTGGAATCTTTCCATACAGTTTGAAGTTATTTGCCCACCACTCTTTATTATATGGTGATAACTCCATTGGTTTAAGATTCATTTCTACCTCAAGTTCTCTAGCCATTACATCTGTTAATCCAGTTCTAATGAGTCCTGTTACTGCATCTCGTTGAGGAGATACAAAATGAACTGCTTTTGAGAATACTATAGCCCCATCATGTTTTGGATCTATAGTTTTTAACCAACTTGATTTAATCGGTTTAATTACATACTTACCATGCAATTTCTTTAAATCTGATACTGGTGCTTCTGCAACTTTCTCAGTTGTACTTTTAACTTCCGTCTCCGCCTTAAATTCTTTCCCTGCCATGTTATTTGTACTTATTGTTTTTTAATTATTAGTAAGCGATATTTGGAATTAATTCTGCTGCAGACAATGGATTCCTCAACATAATTCCTTGAGTTGTCTGGTAACAAACTTCATAACCATCTACCTTAGAAGCTCCCATTCCACCATTTTGTGCTCCAAATGGAGTTGTGGAACCTGGAACATACCATTTAATATCTGATCTTCCTTTAG
>Ga0193692_1000015_pt1 | contig 49143 bp, 82 predicted proteins | sample L3a1metaG_FD_144917 | JGI IMG/M metagenome (GOLD analysis project Ga0193692, IMG submission 144917) | Soil microbial communities from a riparian zone of the East river system, Colorado, United States - L3a1 | ecosystem: Environmental > Terrestrial > Soil > Riparian zone | place: USA: East River... | reverse complement strand
GTGCCGGAGATTTTCATCGGCGGCGGCTCCGTAACGTCCGGCGCTCCGACGACACCGACGAACCCTCTTAGCCCACTCCTGTGGAGCACACTACTGCTGCAAGGGTTCGGGTCTACGGAGGGAATGGCGCTCCAGTACCGTGTTGTGGACGCGTCCACCACGGACTCCTCGTCCTACACTGCGGCAGCTGTGGCCGAAGCGGCGTTCATCGTCGGCTTCAAAATGGCGGTAGCAGGCGGCGGGGGAGGCAGCGCGGAACGGTCCTTCACCTATATCGGCGGATAACAGTGTACCACATGGTATACTAGAGATAGAGAGTAAATTATGGGATACGCGAACGGAAACATCCAGATTATCAACGGGCAGGAATACACGATGTATTCGCCCGCGTGGTACGCTGCGATGCAGGCAGAAGCACAGCGCAGTTCCGCCGCAGCCGGGACCGCTGCGGGGTCTCAGTTAGCGGCAGCAAGCGCGGCATCGGGCATTCCTATCAACGGGTCAGCGTCATCGTCGTCTACGGGGGGAACGGGCACTCCGGGTACATCGAGTGGTCCGGCGCCGACGGTAGCGCCGCCGTCGCTTCAGGGGTTGACCGCGGCTACCGGTGGTGGGATTGTGGCGCCGTCTGGCGTGCAGTCCGGGTCACAGGGTGGAGCGACCGCGGGTCACTCGCACCTTGCACCGGTTGATACGACAGCAGCGGAGACTGCATCGTTTAACAAGGCGAAAGACCAAGTAGGGCAAGAAGCGACTGGAGCACTGACCGGACTGCGTTCCGCCCTTGGCGGGCGGAACCTCCTGGGTAGTGGACAGGAAAGCCGCGCCACAGCGTCACTCGCAACCGGCGCAGAAAGCCAGTTGGGCGACGTCACGCGTCAGCAAGCGGTGACGCGAGCGGATGAAGCGCAGAAGAACGCAGAGACGAATTTCCAGGGCGACATCTCGCAACGTGGTCAGGACTTCCAAAAAGAGGAAGCGGGCAACTCGCTTGCCGGTCAGCTGGCAATGGCGGGCGCTCAGAACGCCGTCACGCAGCGCGGTCAGGACATCACCGACCGCAACGCACAGAAGGCGCTGGAGATTGAACAGGCGCAGCTGGGCGCACAACAGCGGTCTACCGCGCTCGCGGGGCTGGAAGCCGCACTCAAGATTTCGAGTCCCGGCAGCGGGATGTACTAAGGAGTAGCAGAATGGGTGCAGTAGATACGCTCGCCAATCTGTCGTTGAATGCCAACGCGGATAACGGGCTCGTAGCAGCACGGCGGCGGAAAGAGCAAGCCTTACTCGACATGAAGCGCTCCCTAGAACTCCAGGCGGGCGACCCGCGGCATACGTTTAGCGGGGCGACCAATGCGGATGTCCAGGATGAGCAGTCTACCCTGGACGAGTCGCCGGACTTCGGCGTGGACGAACAGGCGCGCATCAAGGACATCCAAGACACGAACGACGAGGTCAACACCTACGGTCGTCCGGATGTCACGGCAAAGCGGCAGGACGAGTTTGCGAACAAGCTCGCACTCGCCACGATGCCGAACGTTGCAGCGGCCAAGGCGCAGGGGGAGAACGCGATTGCCCTGGAGAACGCCAAGGCGAAGAACGAAGCGGTTGCGCGTGAGGACGTGACCAAAGGCAACTCGGCGTTGCTCCAAACGATTAACGGCGGGCAGCCGGGAGGCGGCGGGTCGGGCGTCACGATGCGTCCGTCGTTCAACGCGAAGGGGCAAATGACGCTCAGTGGTGTGCCGACGCCGCCTGCGGTACTGGCGCAGGAGCATGGCGCGCAAGTGGGGCTCTCGGAGATTCCGAAACTCCGCGCGATTCTCGGGACGCTGGAGAAGCATGGCGCGACTGGCCCGGTTGCGGGACGGTTCAACGATGCCCTCACCGGGACCGGCATGGACAAGTACTTCATGGCGCCGGATGCGGCTCGGGCCTTCAGCGACTTCAAGAACCAAGCGTCTCTCGTCAAGAGCAATATGGCGATGGTCCACGGTGGAGCGCGCGGCGGCTCCAACCAAGCAATGGCGGAACGCTTCGACAAACTGATTAACACCGCTCAGACTCCGGCCGCGATGAGCGGCGCGTTGGATGCGTTTGAACGTTGGCTCACCAAGTACGCGAATGCCAAGAGCAGCGCGGAATTGGACGCAGCCGATGCGGAACTTGGTATCACCCCGTCCGGTGGTGCGGCTCCCAAGCAGGACTTGGGCGCGGATTGGGGACAGTAAATGCCGCAAGTTGGTGAACGGAAATCAAAGGGCGGCGTGACGGGCGAATGGAACGGGTCTACCTGGGTGCAGGTAGACAACGCGCCGAGCACGGATGCCCAAGACCCCGCGGTCATGCGGTTCCTCGGTGGTGCCGCGAAGACCTCGCCGCTCAATCCGATGAACCTCGGGCATGCGGTCATGCATCCGCTCGACACGCTGTGGAACGCGGTTGCGACTCCGGTGGACGAGGCGCGGCGTGCAGTCAAGAGCGGTATCGACACGGTGACCGGGAACGGCGAGAACGGCCGCGCTATCAGCGCTGCGGAGATGTTCAAGCATCTCGGCGGTGCGGTGCCCCTGGTGGGTAAGCCTCTGATGGACGCGGGCGACAAACTCGGTAACGGTGACCTCGCAGGCGGGGCTGGCGAATTGGCCGGTATCGCCAGTGGTGCGCTGCTGCCGAAGGTTCCCGGCGCGCTTGCAGATTCGATGGAAGCTGTGGGTCGTGGTGCGGAAGCGCTGGGCAAGAGCAAGACACTGGCGCGAGCGCAAGCCCTGGCGCCAATTGAAGCGGTCACAGGTCATCCGATTGCCGCGGCTGCGTCGTTAGCGGCTCCTCCGCTCCTTCGCGGTGGGGGACGGCTCGCGCAGCGTGGCGGTGCGGCGCTCAACGGCCTGTTGGAAGCAACGGGCAAAGCGCCTGAAGCGGAAGTCGCAGCGGCCGCTGGGGACCCCGCAGTCCGGAGTACGGAAGTCCCGTACAACTGGGGCTGGCACAAGATGGCCGGTGAAGAGGTTCCCGTGGAGCCGAACGCGTTCACGGGCAGTTCAAAAGTACCGGCAGCGAGCCGGAATAGCGATGTCCCGTTCACCCATGAAGGCTTTGTAAACGACATGAAGCAGTCGGTTGCGCCGCCGAATGGCGGACTGACCGAGACGCCCGCGTTCAAGGGACTCCAGGACGCGGTTCGACGTAGTAACCTCTCTCCGATTCAGAAGTTCCTGGAAGATGACCCGCAAGCCGCTCTCGGCGGCGAGGGGCGCATGACCGGGCAGTTCGAAGAAGGCAGCGGCGGTCTCTCCGACGTCGCTGCGGGCAATATCACGCGACATCCCGTACCAGCGTTATCTCCGCTGGATGAACTTTCCCAGATGTCCGGACGTGCGCTCACGCCGGAACAAGCACAAGCCTTGCTGGACCGGTTCCAGGGGTTTGGAGTTAGATAAATGGACCTGATTTCTCTCGGGTTGGGCGTGGGCACGATTGCCCTCGTCCCGCTCGGCGCCATCACGAAGAGAGCCTATGCCGTGAGTGCGCAAGTGACGAAGTTGGAACGGGACTTCGCCGCTCACACTGCGGCCGATGCCGTCTCTTTCAAGAATATCGAAACAACCCTCCTCGACCTCAAGAACGAGCAACGCGACCAAACGCAGAAGTTGGACAGGCTCATCGAAAGGTTCCTCTAATGCTCCGCATCAAAGACGGGGTGGACTTCGGGTCTGCCCTGTCCCCCGCGGGCGCCCGCATCCTAGACGTACTCAAGCGGCTCGCGCCCACTTACGATTTCGACATTACAATTACGTCAGCCCGGGACGGGGTCCATTCCGGCCCCGATGACCCCCACCACTCCGGAGAGGCGTTCGACGTGCGGTCCCAGGGCCTTACCGCCTTGCAGATTGCCGCCCTGCTGCACGATGTCCAGGTCGGGCTGTACAACTCAACCCCCCGGCGCTTCTACGCGTTCTACGAGGCGGCAGGGACCACTAACGCCCACTTACATATTCAGCGTAGGGCGGGTACTATTTACACGGTTCGCGACTACCTCCAGAATCTCTGACTTGGCACGGCGTTTGCTAGTACCCCCTAGCCGCCGTGCCCGGTACGCGGCTTGCAAGACCCACCTAAGACCCTTCCCTACCCAGGAGCATCAATGAAGAAGAGTGAGCGCACGTGCCTCATGTGTCCGGCGAAGCTGTATAGCGACAATCAGAGTGGCCTGTGCCGTCCCTGCTTCGATGGCAGAATCGCGGCGGTACAGCCTGCTACGCCCGTAGAGCCGACGCCTGCGGAGACCCTGGCAACGGACCGCGAGAAGCGGAAGCTCCAGGACGAGAACGCCCGGCTCAAAGCGCGGTACAACGAATCGCTGAAAACCATCGAGGCGCAGGAGCATGATTTGCGCGCCATGAACGTCCTATCCTCGGGACAGGCGCCTGTGGAAATTGTCCCCAAGCTGGGACAAGGGGACAACGAGGGTACCGCTGTTATCGTGCTGTCCGACTGGCACTGCGAGGAAATCGTCGCCCCCGGCAGCATCAACGGGCTGAACGAGTACAGTTTGGACATCTGCACGACGCGGGCGACCAAGACGTTCCAGGCAGCGCTCAATCTGGTGCAACTGTTGGAGGAGCGCATCGAGATTCCGGACATCGTGCTCGCGCTGCTGGGCGACTTCATCACCGGCAACATCCACGGCGAGGAGAACGCCGAGACGAATGCCCTCCAGCCGACGCACGCGACGGTATTCGCGATGAACTTGCTGATTAGTGGCATCCAGTTCTTGCTCGACCACACAGGCGCGCAGTTCACCATCCCGTGCCACAGTGGGAATCACTCACGCACCACCATCAAGACGCGGTTCGGCGCGGAGAACGGTCACTCGCTGGAATACTTGATGTACCTCACGCTGGCTGCGCACTTCCGCAACGAGCCGCGTGTGACGTTTCTCATTGCGGACGGGATGCACTCGTATGTTGACCTGTACGCGGGACAGCCTGGAGCGACCACGATTCGATTCCATCATGGACACGCGGTCAAGTACGGGGGAGGCGTGGGCGGTATCTATATCCCAGTCAACAAGGCTATCGCTCAATGGTCGAAGGCTCGTCACGCCGACCTGGACGTATTTGGTCATTTCCACCAGATGCGCGATGGTGGAAATTTTCTGTGTAACGGGTCACTCATTGGGTACAACACGTTCGCTCTGAGTATCAAGGCGGATTACGAGAAGCCCCGCCAGCTTCTCTTCCTCATCGACCGCAAGCGTGGCAGAACTTGCACGTGGCCAATTCTGGTCAAATAACAAGGAGCGCATCATGTTGGAAGACTTCGAAGCGGGCTGCTATCTGCTGTGGGTTTACTGCAATCCCTGCAACGGACGGCTCTGGTACTACTAAGCGGCGACTCGACATACAAGGTAGGAGTGAGCATGAAGATGTGGATTGCTGCGGTGCTGACCGCCCTGGTTGTTACGTTCACGCCGATGACGGTGTTCGCCCAGGCGGACATGCTGAACATCCAGTCGGCACAGATTGTCAACGCGCCCGACGTTAAGGGCTGGCCCGTCACGACGGCGTTAACCGCGGTTAGCTTTGACGGCGCGGTGACCCGGGTGGACTTCACCAAGAAGGACGGGCCGAACCGCTGGCCTGACGTCACGCCTGCGGGCTGGCAGGGTCCCCTGGAGTACACCATCTGGCTGTTCGTGAACAACGGCGGGCAGTGGGTTGGTTCCGGCTTCATCCAGATGTGGAATGGCCGCGACGGCTCGGGCTCAGCGGCGGACCCCGACGTCCCCTCGCTGTACGACAAACATTGGTACTACGCGGAGCGGTGGGCGCCCATCTTCGGCCACGGCCCCATCCGTGCTGGCGAGACCATTGGGTTCATGGTGTCCTCGGGTAACGCCCGGGACAACGTGGGACCGCAGAGCGTGCAGGAGCGGTCGAACATCGTCACGTTCGCCGCAACGGACAACGGCCACTTCTCATTCGGGAGTGCGCCGGTTCCAGTCCCCACGCCGACACCGGTTCCAGTACCGGTTCCGACACCAGTTCCCGTGCCCCTGCCGAGCACAGACCTGGGGATGCAAATCCTCACGCAGCAGGCGATTGACCACGCGGCGGTCATGGCGCATATCGAGGAGTTGAAAACACAGCTGGCACTCACACGGCAGGACATCGCGGACTTTCGCGCGGCCGTTCGGTCCAAGTGGGTTGCAGTGGTGGACTCTCCGATTTTCAAGTACACCCTCGCGGCCATCACGGGATTCGTGGTGACGCATTTCAGTGGTATCGGAAAGTAACATGGTAACGGCTGATGACCTTCCGAAAGATAATGGCGCGCTCAAGGGGATTCGGGTGCAGATGCCCGCTCCCCCGGCGCCGCCTGCCAAGAGCGTGCTGGCCGACCCGCGTTTCCTGGATGCGTTGGTTCTGGAATACATCGATGGGCACACTTGGAAGGTGGTAAACGAGTTCGTCTACAAGACCGATGTGGGCACGCTCGACATGGTGAAGGTGCCCGCGGGGTTTGAGACGGATTTCGCCTCCGTGCCCAAGGTGTTTTGGAATGTCATGCCGCCTACCGGCCAGTACGGGAAGGCGGCGGTCATCCACGACTACCTCTACCGCACGCCGCACATCGCGTCGAAGGCGGATGCGGACAGCGTGTTCAAGGAGGCGATGACCGCGCTTGGTGTGGGCTGGTGGACACGGAATACGATGTATCAGGGCGTCCATCTCTTCGGAGGCGGCGCCTACAAAGGCGGACTGTAATGGAGAACGCGTTCGCGTGGCTTCGGGACATCGCGGAGTGGCTCGGGCGCTTTGTCCCTCGGTGGGTTATCCTGGATACGACGGAGGGCGCCATCAAGTACAAAGGTGGTCGCACTCCTGTCGTGTGTGGGCCGGGGGTGCATTTCTACTGGCCTGCGCGGTCTACGTTTGTGCCGTATCCGATTGCGCGGCAAACTGACCGGCTCGAAACGCAGACGATGGAGACGGCAGATGGCATCACGTTCATGGCGAGCGGCACGCTCACGCACGAAATCGAAGACCTCGGCCTGCTGGTGCCCCGCACTCACTCTCCGTCTACCACGATTGTGGACTTGGCAATGGCTGCGGTCCATGACATCTGTAGCGACGAGACGTGGGCGTATCTGAATGACCGGAAGGAGCGGAGGAAGCTGAAGACGCAGTTGAAGAATGCCGCCCAGGAGCAGTTGAAGGACTACGGGGTCAAGGTTCACAAGCTGCAACTGAACAGTCTGGTGCGGTGTAGGGCGTATAAGATTTCACAGTCCACATCAACGGAGGAGAATTGATGAATACGGACCCGAAGAAGAGTGCGCAACCGTGTGGGTGCGATGAGGGCGCGAACCACATGTGCAAGGAGTGCCAAACTCGGTATCTCGCCCTTGATGAGAAGTTTGTTCCGGGTACTCCGTGGGTCGAAGTGAAGAGAGGACTGTTCCCCGACTCCGCGCAGGGGCGCAAGGACCATCCGATGTTCACAGGCGTGCTGATGTACTTCCCGGATGCTATCGCCGCCGTAGCCCACGTGAGCAAGTTAGGCAACGACCAGCACAACCCCGGACAGCCGCTCCACTGGGCACGGGGCAAATCAACCGACCAGACAGATACCGCGGTGCGCCACATGATGGACCACGGCGTAGGGAACATCAAGGACACGGACGGCACGTACCACATGGCCAAAGCCGCGTGGCGCTGCCTCGCAGAGCTTCAGTTAACCATCGAAAAGGAGAGGGAGAGCCGATGAAGGTATACGTAGCGGCGCCGTGGACGCGTAAGGCAGAAGCGCAGGCGTGTGCGGAAGCGTTGGAAGGCGCGGGACACGAGATTACCAAGAAATGGTGGGAGCATCGCGAGGTTCCCGGCTACCTCACGGCGGGTATCAGCGTCGTGGAGCGCAAGGAACTTGAAACCCAGGCGATGGAAGACATCACAGGCGTGCTCGATGCAGACGCTATTGTCCTGCTGAACCTGGAGAAGTCGGAGGGGAAGTCGGTCGAGACCGGCGTGGCGCTGTTGTCCGCGTTCTGCCGGATGCACGGCATCTCCAAGATGGGCGTTCACCGGTTCATCCTCGTCGGCGGGAAGACCAACCTGTTCCACTATGTACCGCTGTGGGAAGAGGCGACGACCCACGCGGACATCCTCGCGCTGCTTCAGTAGACTTCCACTTTCCGATGAGGGGATACGGCCTTAAAACCGTTCCCCTTGTCGTCCTGCCCCACTTCGGTCACCCACACGTCATACACCCCAGTCCGGAGCGTCAGAGGCTTCACCCAGGTACGCTGGGTCGAATTCTCGATGGTCCAGCAGTCCGAGCCCGGGGTCGCGGCCTCACCTTCCGATTCCCAAATCAGGCACACGGTCCCGGCCCGGAATTGGTCATCCAGGTGTACCTTTGCGGAGGTTTTGAGGGGTGAGAGCCCCACCTGGACGGTGAGGCTCACGAGGAGGGAGGCGAGATAGAGGTACAGGGAGCCCATACCCCTATTGTATCAAAACGGCAGCGTTCCTGGTACGGTTGGCGGTTCCCCTGCGGGTGGAGCCGTAGACGACGCCCCAGATAACCTGTCGATTTCCGCAAGCACCACGCTCAGCGTCTTGATAATCGTCTCGACCTCGCGCTTATTACCGCCGCGCGTGCCGTCCTTGAAGGCGACGATGACCTTCCGCAACTGTTCCAGTTGGGGCCTTGCGGGAGAGGACACCGCCTTGAGTTGCGCGATGGCCGCGAACACATCGTCGCCCCATTGAACGCCAAGCGAATCGTAGACGTCCATCAAATGCACTTCTTTCGGCGTGGGCCTTGCGGGAGAGGACAGCGCCCCCTCAGCCAACTCAGCATCCCTAGTGTCTAACTCATTGTCGCGTTCGCTCGCCGTGTAGTCTGGTTCCTGGGCGACGCTGGGAGACGGTGTTACTTTGGGCATGTAATCTTCTCGTACGGCGCAGTCGGCTTGTTCTCCGTCGCCTCTTCAATCCAGGCGACCGCGCACCCCAGCGCAATCAGCTTTTCCTGGTTGAGCACTTTCCGCACTGGCTGGACCAGCGCCAGACTGAACCCGTCGATGGTCAACTGGTCTTCTCCGGTCGATTCCCGAAGTTCCCCAATGACCTCCTTCTTGGCGTCCAGCTTCTCCTGGATGGCGTCCAGTTGCGCCTTGAGCCCGGCATACGCCTTGAGTTCCGTACGCAGCGTGGTGAGGGTCGCAGGCTTGATTTTCACTACCTGCTTCACCGTCTTGGTTGCCTGAAGTTTCACACTCATTTTCGGTACCTCGGTCCCGCCCAGCCTTCCGCATCGACCGGGCATCCCGCCGCCCAGTCCGGAAGAGTGGACATCAGTTGTTCGAACTCGTGGACACTGCCTGTGCCAATCGGCGCTTCTGCGACTAATTCGTCATGGACGGTCAGAACGATGCTGTACACGCCGGTCGCTTCTGCACGGTGCATGCCACACGCCATTAGGTCACGGGCAATAGCCTGGACGATGTTTTCGGTCAAGAGCCCGCCGTACGCGTTCTGCCGCTTCCATTGGCGCGTCTTGCTGTCCACGCCTGCCCAGGACAGGACCTCTTTGTTCTTGCCCCACGGAGCAACCGTGAGTGTCACGCGCGGTTCGTAGTAAGCGAGACGGCGCCCACTCGGCAGGTAGCAGTAGAGGAACTTGCCCTCCAGTGCCCACCGCACCACCCCGCACTGCACCGGGGAGCGGGTCTGCACAGCGGCAATCGCGCTCGCCTCCTGTTCCTCCCACATGCGCTTGACGAGGTAGTACTTCTCGCGATACGCGTTGACAATCTTCACCGCGGTTAACGTATCCTCGTCCTGGCCCTCTGCGTATTCGAACGGATGGTTCTGCTTGTTGTGGAAGCGCGAGCCCTCGCCGCATTCCTCGCACCAGCAGTCTTCCGGGATAGGCGAGCCGCCCTTCTCGCATGTCTCGCAGAACTTCGACGGCCCCATCTGATAGCCCAGACCGAGAATGGCAATCTTACCAATGCCACGCTCCATTTTGTCCGCCTTGGTGACGGGGCGATTGAAGATGCTCGCCGCCATGTCGCAGTAGGGGTCTATCTTATTCCTAAATAAGTCCAGACCACGCTCATCCCCTGCACACCAGAGTAGAACACGGGCTTCAATTCCAGCGAAGTCGGCCACGTATAGCTGATGTCCGGCTCGGGCGGTAATGGCGCCGCGTAGTCCTGCGGAAAGTGCTTCCATGACGCCGCCCCACCGTTTGACAACGTAAGCGCGCGTTCTAGTCTTAAGCGCTTCCCACAGCATCTCGATATCAGTTGGTAGGTCATCCTTCTGTCCTTTTGGCTTGGGGCTGAGCCGCGGGAAGTTATGCGGCTGAACGCCCTTTCCACTCCATCGGCCAGTGCTTGCGCCGTGGTATAGCAGACCCCCGCGTATGCGCCAGTCCAGTCCGGCCCAATCACGCATGGCCGTGTATTTGGCTGTACTGCTGCGTCCCAATGCGCGCATGATTTCCAGGGCACGACGAGCACGTGGGGTGAGGTCATCTCGGGTAAGGGTGTCATCGATAGTTGCTCCCTGCGTGTCATAGAGTTTCAACCCCTCCGTCGCCAGCCACAGCTTCATGTTCTCCCGCTGTGACGCCTTCTCCACGTAGCCGTCCGTGACCTGAGCGAGTTCCGCATTGAGGCGCGTAGTCTCTTCGGCCACGAGGCGCAGGGCACATACCACGGCGTCGGGGTCGAGTTGGAACCCCTTGGCGTTAATCGCGAGGTCGAGGAGGAAGGTCGCGGTCTCTTCGTCATTCAAATCCTCCAGGGACTCGCTCACCGTTTCTTCAGCCAAGACGTCGATACGACAGTATTTCCAGAGGCCCTGGAATAGCTCTAACGACTCGTGCCACAATATCGCTGGTGGGGTCACACCAGATGCGGACCACGCGTCCCGTTCCTTCTTCAGCGACTTGCGCGGACTCCGAACCTTTTTCATAATCTTCGACCCAGGTTCGTCCTTGCGAATCCGTAAGTGCAACGCGCTCGCCGCGTCGTCCAAACCCCGTGGCAAAGCATAGGAGGCCGCTTTCGCCGCAGAGCAGCGCCACTGGGTCAACTCGACAGAAGGCCAGCCGAATCTGGGGATGAGAATATTGTTCCATATGCAGTACTCGAAAAAGACGTTATGGGCCTCGATGAGCCCCTCGCCTTGAATCCACTCGCACAACTCGATGATGTCGTCCCAGCAGTCGGCTTCTTCAATGCCCAGATGCTTGAACGCCGGGTGCCACAACGCGGTGCGTCCCGGCTCCCAGTAGGGCAACCGGAACGCAAGGCAGAGTATCTCCGTGGTCGAGTCAATCGAGTAGCGCCATGTCCCGCACGCCTTCAGAGAGCAGGCGCTACGGGTTTCGAAGTCGATTGTAGCGCGAGGCTCTCGGTTCATTTCTTCCCCTCTAGGAATTGGACAATTCGCTTGGCCGTCGCCTCCCCTATGCAGCGCGACTTGCCCGTACTCTCGTCCACCACGCGGATAGCTGCCCACTCAGCCACGGTAGCACGTGCGGCGAGCCGCACAGAATTATCGAAATGTTCAGCCACAGCCTTGCTCGCCTTAATGCCCACACCTGGGAGCTTGGTAAAGAGTTGTCGCCATTCGTTGATAGGGACGAGGGTGGGCATGTCATGCACCACCAGATGACTCGTATGGTGGTCCAGAGCCACATCAGTCCACCAACGATACAGGTTGCCAAGAAAGCGCACAGTGTCATTGCAAGTGTTCGTATATCGGACATGTAATCCTCCGCACAGTTCCAGCGTGAGTACTTGTTTCTCCATCTCGGCTGCGGAGATTTTCCCCGGGGTCTCGGTCCAGCCGCGCATCTGGCCTTGGTAGGTCACCACGCGCCCCTGGTCATTCGTCTTCCACTGGCCTTCCACGACTAGCCACGCGTGTTCGTATTGCGCGCGAAGCCCGGGTAGCTGATGCCCCGCGAGCCGTCCTGTGCGGAGACTGCCGACGAGGTCATTAAGCCGTTTCAATTCAATGCCGATATCCACGGATACGCCTTTCGCCCCGCGCCCGGAGAATGCCACGTCGGCAAACTCCAGGTCTTCCAGTTCGGCATCGAACCCGGCAGCACGAAGCGGAGTGAGGAGGTCCTTACTACCGATGCGCCGGTCCACGAAAATCATAGCGTCACATCATAGTAGCGTGCGATGCACCGAATCATCTGCACGCGGTCGCCGGAGTACATTTTGTCCAAGATGGAGAGCACCATCGCGAACAGCTTGACCTCGTGCGTAACGGTTACTGTGCCGGTGAGGGTAGACAGCTTCATTCCCAATCCTCGTCAGTGCTATCTGGGAACACCATCTGCGCCAGTTCTGCGAAGGTCACGTTACTAAGCGTTTCCCCCTGGACTTCGAACCCACCCGGACCGCGCGACTTCCCGACCTCGATGATGTAGTCCTTTTCGGCCTTGTCGTAGCGGTGAAACAAGTCCACGTGAACCAGCCCCTCAAGCTCACCGAACCCCGCGCGAATCATCGCGCCAGTAGCGGCCGCGCCCTGCGCGCCGGTCTTCTTGTTGACCTTGGACGCCCATTCCGCCTTCATCCCCTGGAGACAGCCGAAGTTGATATCGCTCGCCTTCGCCATGTTGATAAGGCGGCGGTACCGCTGATTCAACGCCGGGTAGTTGCGCGGGCTATCGTTGGGAGCGCCGAACTCGGCATACCGGAACATCTCCCAGATGTCGGTCTCTTTGTCCCAAATGACCGTGCGTGCATTCTGTACCGCATCTTCGAAGTCTTCGATGAACTTATCGCGAAGGTCAATCGCAACCTGCTGGTCCAAGTCTTCAGTCGGAGACCAGTCGTACTCCGCAACGTAGATATCCTTCTTCTTCTGAAACGGCTCCACGACCCCCTCCAGGCCGCGGTCCATGGAGAATACGACAATAGGTGCAGGCGCGGTGAGAGCAAAGTGGGTCTTGCCGCTTCCCGGCGCTCCCACGCTGGCCCAGATGAGCCGGTTCTTCACGTCCTGGTCAGCCTTCACGAAGCGTGCGAACTTATCCACTGCTTTAGCCATTGGTCCTCAAGTCTGCGTAGCGGTTGCGAATCTTGTCGAAGCGGGCTGGAGTCGTGGGCGTCATCTTGATGATAATCGGGTCTTCTTCCAGCGCTGATGTGTACGAGATAGTGACCGTTTCGTCCCCGTCCCACGCAACCATATGCGTGCTGATGTCAAAGGTTTCCAGTAACGCGCGTGGCCGCATGTCCGTGACCATCACGTGAATCGGGAGACGTGCGGCGCCGGTAATGACTGCGACCTTCAGGACCCCGCCGATAACGTCGCCGTATTCGTCGTGGATGTTGCGCGAGTCTTCCATAGCTTGGAAGTCGAACCCCTGCGCACTAAACCAGGACAGCACGCGGCGACGGACAGAGGGGAGCAGTTCAACGTTGGGCGCTTTTACCCACACGTCGATGTCGGTTGCGCGCTCCGGGCACGCGGCGTATCCGCCTGCGATGTAGCACTCGTCTCCCGGAGGAAGCAGGTTAGACGGCAGTGGTGGGGTTAAGTTCGGGTTCACTCAGGGCCTCCGTATCGAGCACTAGGCTCAGTTCGTGGTTAATGCGCGCGGTGAAGACGCCGGTTACGGGTACCGCGCCCGCCTTCGTCATCACGTAGACGCGTTCAGTGCCAGCGACCTTCCCGCGGTCAATCGCCATCCGCACGACGTTCAAGAACAGCTTCTCCCAGGTCAGCGGCATCGGCAGGTTCACAATGCGCTGGCCTTCGAACCCGCGCGTCTCGGCAGCGGCGATGAGCGTGCCCAATGCCGCCACACAGCAACCGAGCATAATGACCGCAACCGTTGTATGCACTCCCAGCAGATGTCCCGCGATGAACACGCCGATAATGCAGGTAAGCGAAAACACAGCAATCACTTTATCCTCCCAGTGTGGCGCGCGTGGTTCAAACACATGCGCTCGTTCTCAATGAGTTCGCGGTCATTCCAGCGCAGCTGGAACAGCCGGAACTGTGGGTCCCAGGGTTTGTGGAGCAGCACAACCGCCAGCATACCGTCGTAGAGTTCCAACCATCGCGCATACAGCTTCATCTGCGTGAGGTACTTGTTGAACTTGGGCGGGAGTGAGTCTCCAACCTCAGTCGGCATATCGTTGGCCGACATCGAGGTTAGTTTGATTTCCCAAAGCTTCGTGACTCCGTTGTACTGCAACAGGTCCGGACTGAACGCAACGTTGTGGGGCGGCGGGCTCATGAACTCTCCCGGCCGCTCAATCTTGAACCCCGCCTTCGTCAGCAGATATTCGAAGTGGTTTTCCCACGCCGTCCCCAGGGCCATCAGCACGGGGTTGGGGGGTTCGTCTCCGTAGTCGTAGCGCTTCGGCTCTAGGTGCTTGTAGAGGTCGCCGTAGATGTCCGACGCATGGAGACCGGGCGACCGCACGAGGTCCGACGCGAGGAAGTCGATGCCGTGGTTGAGTACGGGAGTGACAATCATCGCGGACCTTTGATAGCGTCTAACACCTGCTGACCTTGGGCGGGTGCCTTCGCGCACAAGTCGAGCGCAGCACGAGGGGACAAATTCTCCAACCCGCAGTAGATACAGCGGCCCAGAAAAGGCCCGCCCTTTAGACTCGTGCGCTCTAAACCATGTGTCATGCTGTCCTCCGGAAACACTTAAGGGGCGCACTAACCTATTTGCTAGTGCGCCCCTGGTCGCTGAGAGCGGAGTCGTGTTGAGTGTTGACGGGTCGCAATGCCCGTCTACTCCGGTGCGCTCTCGTTCGATAATCTGCCGGGAGAGTTTAAGACCCTCCACAAGAGCACAGCACTGGGTGCCGCTCTCCTGCCAGCATGTCTCTCATGCTGCGACTGCGCGTTAGGACGTCGCTCACACGGGAACTGGTCCGGGGTATCCGTAGCCAGTCTCAGGCGCGATGCACTCGCGGGTGTGGCGGGGTATGTGAAGTCTCGGCTTGCGCCTTTACGTTCATCCGAGACACAGGAACCACGAGGCCACCTACCCCCCGCTACCTTCCGTCCTAAGTCAATATTTGGCGGCGTCCTGGGATTTGCACCCACACCGTTCACCGACGGAGGACACCGCACGTTGTTCGCGTATCGAGTGGGCACGAACGCCCAGGTAAAAACCCACGCATGGAAACCAGCAACTACGCTGCCTGCGTGCTCCCGGTCAGCCCGTGAGGTCGCCCGCATTAGCGGCGCGAGACACTAGGCGACAGTCGTTCAGTCCACGTCTACCGTGATGATTTCCTTCTTCGCGTCGTACGACCAGCCGTTCTCGGTTTCCAGGAAGTCATCCGACTTGAGCAGCTTGCGAATCGGCTCGCGCTCCGGGTGCTTGCTCATGCCGTTCTCTTCCTTCAGCAGCGCCATCGACAGCTTGGCTTTCGCCAGCTTGCCCTTCGCCGCCGTCACGACCTTGATGAGAAAGTTCGACGCGAGCGTCTCCACATCATCGCTCTCGTCCGCTTCCTCGTCCTTGGCCTTCTTGCCGCTGGTCTTGCCGGTTTTCTCGGTCTTGCTGGCCTTACCGGCTTTGCCCGCGCGCTCGTAGACCTGTTCGATGACCGTCGTCGTGTCATCGAATTCCTTGCCCTTGAACTTGCCCTTCTTGGCCACGCGCTTCTTCGGCTTGCCGTCCTTACCGATGACCACCGCCTGACCGAAGCGCACCCGGGTACCTACCATCGGCTCCAGGTTCACCGTCAGCGGGTCATCGCCAAACGCGCTCAGCGGGAAGCCCGCCTCCACCAACGACGCGAGGAACTTGCCCGCGGGGCTGTTGTTGCTGATGCCGCATTCGGCATCCTCTTCCACGTTCTTGAGCGTCTGGTCGTCTTCGTAGTCGTACTCGTCCGCGTTGCCCGCGAACAAATTCTGCGTGATATCCTCATCGGCGCCATCCAGGCGGGCGCTGATTTCGAGGAACAGCGAGTGGAACTTGTCATCCTTGGTACCGGGCTTTTTGCCGGGGACGAACGCCTCACCGTTGAACTCGTCGGTCCAGCGGTACCCCGCGATAACACCGTCCACGCCGTTCAGGAAACCGCCGCCGCCCTTTTTCAGATTCAGACCCAAAGTAACACTCTCCTTGTTTGCGAGTTCGAACTTGCGTACCTGTACATAGATGATGATTGCAAGCGTTGTGCCAGCTTAGCGGAGCAGGCTGGAAGGCTCGGGGTACACCTTATTGGGGTCATCCGGCTTCCCAGCACAAGCGTTGTCCGGTCCTGTGGACGCGCCTGTCTTCATTTTCGAGTACAGGGCGCGCTCCAATTCCTTGAACGCACTGAAGCAGTCATGGGCACCCGTAAAGCGTCCCATCCGAGTGTGAAGGGCTCGGGCCTCCTCCAAACTCATATCCAGCTGGATGCGGTCCGGCTGGTCCTTGGTATTCGGTCACGGCTACTGGCTTGTAGTGTGACTCCAGAACGTTCGTGCTCACGGTATGACCGTTCACCGACCGAATGATTTCCGTCTTGTGATACTCCACCCCCGTGCGTGCCGTCGCTTTCCGGTCCTGCGCTACTCGCTTCGCTGTCGCCATTCTGCCCTCCTGTTGTCCATTCCATGAGTCGGTCCAGTCGCGCGTCCACGAGCGCCTCTTTGACACTCTGGACGGTACCCTTGCGCAGTGCGAACAGCACGCCGCTGTAGGGGAAGTCCTTCACGGCAATGGCGAAGTCCTTCTGGGTGGGCTGACCTTGCGCCATCCGCCATCGCAGCGTAATCCGCTCCACCAGCCAGTCATAGGCACGTTGGACGCGGGCGAACTCGTCCTTCCACTCCGGGAAGCTCGCGAGCACTTCGCCGGTCTCACCCTTCCTCACCACGTCCAAGATACCCTTGGGCGTGAGGTTGTCCCGCAGATGGTGCAGCGCCACATACCCTGGATGCTTCACCTTAATGCGGTTGAACGCCGCGTCCACGATGACATAGCCCTCCTGGTCCAGCGGGTCCATGTGGAGGAAGGTATCCTCGATTTCGCTCGGGGTCGTCAGGGCGAACTCGTGAACCGGGTTGTAGCCCGCGTAGCTCCGGGTCGGGTATTCCTTCCCGGTGCGCTCCCGCAGGCCGATAAGCCGCAACGTGTGCCCACTCTGCTTCGTCACCACGCGGTTATACGGTGACATCAGTTCGAACAGGAACGTCACGGAACGGGCATTCTCGGCGGGCGGCACGTCGAAGCGCATCTCTTCGAACGCTTCCCAAAACAATTCCTGAAACGTCAGGTTGAACCCGTTGACCCGGCCAGTCGCGTCCGGCGTGCCCGACGTTCCTACTCGCCATAACCCGCGGTACCAATACATCTGGATGAGCGAGCCGTCCAACTTCTCCTGCACCCGGGCTGTGGTCCAGTCAATCGTGGCCGCGCGCCCCTCGTGCGCGTTCCAGAACTTATCGAACGGCCGTGAGACGATAGCCCAGTTGTCCGCTTCGTCCAGGATGACCCCGCGGCACTGGCAGACCAGCGGGTTGTCCATGTCGGATTCAATCTGGTTGTACTTCAACAGCACGAGATTCGGAAACTCCGCATGCCGTTTCGCAATAAGCGCAAAGGGCGGCTGGCACAAGGTCTCCAGCGCAACCCCCATCCTCAGCTTCTCCTGGACCAGCAGTGCGCTCACTGGACCCTCACAGGAACCGGCACCTTCTTGAATGGCGGCGTCGGCACCCAGGCGAGGTCCGGCAGTCGCACGGGCGGTAGGGTGAGCGGCGTTGGCGGTAGTGGAGTCGGTGTCAGCATCAGAACGCTCCCGGCGCGACCTGGAAACAGGTCAGGCCAATATGGCGCCAGTAGTCCACGACTTGATTTCTATCATCGAGGACAAAGCGCACGTTGTACCGTCCCCTCACGTGGGCATCGAACAACTCACCCTTCACCACCCAGTCCTTGCGATGGTCGCCGCCCTGTCTCATATAGAGGGCACCCGGGGGACAGTGGTGCCCCCTCAGAAACGTCTCCGTCTGAGTACGGTAGGTGTCCTCGCGACCGGACAGGTAGATGATGTGGTCGTGCTGGGTACGGTAGTAGATTTCAAGCAAAGTCCGTACCGGCACGTTGACGTCATCCTCGGCACAGCGCGAGGCGTCATACGGCCCGCGGTGCCCCTGTTCCTTGAACAGCGAGAGGGTGCCGTCCAGGTCGCAGATGATGGCGTAGGGCGCGTCTACAGGCGTCAGGAGGGGTGCCGCGGGCGGGTAGCCCAGAGACGCGCTAATCCCAAATTGGTGCGCCATTCCCCGAATGACCGTCTCCCCCACCTGGGCTTTCCCCAGTCGCAAGGCGTCCCGACGAATGCATTCGGCAACCGGGACGTCAAAGCGTTTGATTTCAAACTCGGCGCCCGCTTCCCGTGCCAACTGTTCCAATCGGGTCTTGTGGCGATAGCCGAAATTCGTATCATCACTAATCACGATGACGTTGTTCCAGTCCAGGAGGGAATGCTGGATGCGTGCATCGCGTTCTTTCACGACCGCTTTTTCGTTTTCTCGCGACCACACCCAGCCGCCTAATTCCCACTGCCGACGAATGGCGTCTTTGTTCACCACGAGGACCACGAGGTCATCCGGCCGGTCCGGGTCCCACGCTTCGAACGCGCGGAGCCGCTGTTCTTCCGCCCACGTGGATTTGCCGCTCCCGGGGAGACCCTGGCACATAATCAGTTTCTTCATTTGCACTCCTTCGCAAACCACACCACTTGCCCGCAGAGCAGGCAGACTTTGTACGAACAGGTGCCCGTGGCGTTGTGGTAGTACTTCCAACGATGGACACAGGGGCTCATCCCAGCGGCTCCCGCTCGGTGATGCGGTAGTAGCCGTGGAGCCGGGTAAGCTGGTGTTCCGCCCAGTGGAGCGCATTGGTTCCGTCAAAAGGCTGAACCTTCGCCGTGGTCCCCATAACCTCGATGACGATACCCTGAGTCTTATAGCCGCTCGTAGCTTTCCCTGCTACGACGTCACCCACCTTCAACGGGAGCTTCTGTCCGCACGCGTGGCACTTCTTCATTGATTCCTCCCTATAGCGTCTATGGTATTCAATTGAATCTCGTCTCCACCCCGGTAGTCCCATTCCCAACTCCTGGTCTCTAGGGGACTCTCCCCTCCCGGTCTAGTAACCGGGAGGTTGGGGGTTTCCGCTAGGCAGACGACGTTTGTTTTCAACAACTTAAACCCTAGTATCACTCCTCCTCATTTCCCTCAAGGTGAGACTCGGGAACGCTGTACTTGCCGTTTTTCTTAATGATTTCGCCATTTCCTTGTAGTCTCACCTTGTAGCGGAAAAAGGTCGCACGGGGCATTTTCGACCGTTCCTCCATGATACCTCGCCACTCGTCGGCGGTCAGCGGTCCCTCAGCGTCCAGAACCGCCATCATGTCGCGCGCTCGACTCTCTACGCGGACCTCTTGCCCCGCCTCGTTGACGATGACGACAGTGTCTTGGGTGGGCATTTGCTTGATGCGGAATTCGATATCATCGAACTCTTCGGCATCCTTTTGCTTGTTGCACGTGAGAATGAGTTTCCCCTTCTTGTTGCTAAGGGAGAGCATGGTGTCCGCAGCACCCCGGAACGCGGTATTGCCACGTTCACGGTCACCGTCCAGGCGTGTGTGATGGACGACAATGACCGTGGCATCAAACTCCTTGCGCAGACGGTCCACTCCTGCCACAAACCGCCCCATGTCCGCTTGCTGGTTCTCGTCACCATCGAAACAACGGGCCAAGGTGTCGATAACGATAAGGTCTGGGACAATGTCTGCCTCCTCAATACGTTCAATCACACGTGCCATGCCATCGCTATCCGCGTAGACCGGGACTGACTCGGTCAACCACGCTGCTGCGGCTTGGGAGGGCTTCAACCCTCGATACGCCAGCCAGCCGTTAATCCGCTTCCCCATGCCCGCGCTGCCTTCCGCACAGACATAGAGGGGGAAGCCTTGTGCGACAGGGTGCCCTTGCCACTTCCCGCCCGCGGCAATGCTGAGGGCAATGTCGGCTGCAACGAAACTCTTCATCACTCCGGGAGGGCCGTAGAGTCCGACCAGTCCACCGGAGGGGATAATCCTATCAATCAACCATGTCGGCGGGGGAAGATGCATCATCTCCGCGGTGGAGAACATGCGCATCGACCCGGGCGCGGTTAGGTGGAGGTTCAAAGCCATTCAGGGGGTCTCCGATACAGGAGGAGCCCGCCCTAGTGTGTACCAGGACGGGCTCAGGGGGAGCTAGGCGACGAGGCGATAGAGACCGTTGTTGTCGCGCGCGTCGTTGATGTTGTACCCGGCGCGACGAAGCTCCTGGATGTTGCGGCGGACGCTGGCAAAGGGCACCCACGGTGCGATGCTGTCCGCCAGGGAGCGAATCGACTGGGGGCCGGTCTGGAGCGCGTTGAGAATGGTCTGCTGACGAGTGTTCATGCTGTCCTCACAAGGGTACGGGTTACAGGGTTGGTACTAGTACTACTGCACGAATCATACCGACATGTGGCGATAACAGTCGCGAGCGATGCGCGCGTCTTCCTCATGGGCGAAGGCGTCCAGCGTCTCTCGACTGGGGCCGACTTTCGCATCGTTCACATCGGCCTCGTGGTCCCAGGTATCCGGGTCGTGGTGCGGCGCGTTCCAGCCCATGTCCTGGAGATAGGACACGGTCCGGTGACAGTAGTGGCAGCCGTACTCGCCCTCCACGATGTGGTGCTTGCCATCGGGCGACTCCTTGCAACTGTGGATGCGGTCGGTCATCGCCCCACCAGGAGCCACTTCAGGCGGCCGAACAAGCCGCGTGAGAGGATTTGTCCCATCTGCACCACGGCGCCACGGGTCAAGGCGTGGTCTCGCCCGATACGCGTAGCCATCTTCTGCGTGCGTCGCTCCATCTGCTTGTCAGTCACTCGGTCCTCCAGTGGTCGAAGTTGTCCCTCGTTGGTCTTGTGGCGCGCATACGTTCCAGTCATAGTACCGCCTCCGGTTCAATTCCGTGCTCCTGACGGTACCGTTTGCGCCATGCGTTGGCGTCGTCCATCCACTGGTTGTCGTGGATGATTTGTACCCCGCCCCAGCGCTTGACGGGCAGGATATACGTGATGGGGAAAGGACGGCCCAGATGGGCCATCCTCTCGTCGTGGTTCATCAGGCGTGGGCGACTCACAGCTTCACCACGTAGTCGTTGAGGAAACGACCGGAGACGTGGGAGCCCTCGATAGCGGGGTCCGTGTCGGTGGTGTCGCCCTGGTCATACATCTGCGGGTCAGCAAACTGCTGTTCCTGGAGGAGCGCGGCGCCCCGGTTATACGCGTCCGCTTCGTCCTTCGCGCGCACCACGATACTGTCGAACGAGATAGGCCCGTCCAGAATTTCAGCCGCATCGAGGTCTACGTTGTTGTCCTTGCGGAACCAACCGCGCGCCTCTACATAGAGGTAACGCGATGGGGCTGGTGCCGCCTTCCGAGTCACACGTGTCTTCTTCGCCGTCTTCTTTGCCATGCGAGGCTCCCTTCAAGGTAGCGGGTTTGAGGTTCTAGGCCGCGTCTCGGTGTGCAGTGCTGCACGCGGGGTGCCAGCGTGTCGCGTACTCATACAACCGCTGTTGGAAAAGAGGACAGTCAGAAGCCCAACTATTTTGCACCACAATAAGTTACGTGCGGTTTTGGGCCTATTACCGCGGGCATGTCAGTTACAGTTCTATGGCACGATGGTTGAAATACGTAACTGACAAGGAGTAGCACGATGTCCAAGAAACAGGTCAAGATGTTCTCGGTTGCGGTGACACCCAACATCCGGAGCGCGTTCGATTCGCTCGACATCAAGGGGCAGGGTGGGTTTCAGTCCCTCATGCGGGACGTCGCCTCACGCGTGACCAAGAGCCCGGGCATCGTGCGCTTTGATGCGGATGACTTCGCCCGCATCACCAAGTATGCAACGTCGTATGGCGAGGGCGGATTTCAACAGCGTCTTCGACTGCTGGTGAGCCAGTGGACGGCGCAGCACATGACCAGTCTCATCCGAGGATAACGGTATGGCCAAGTCAAACGCGTTACGGATGCCGGTGGAGCCGCTGGATATGGTGTTTGAGGATTTGCGTGTGGTCCTGGAGGCGCGGCGAGCGGAATACCAAAGCGCCGCTGACCGGATTCGCGACATCATCGAGTCGTTCGCCCCGCGGCCGCGTGTGGGTCGTCCGCCGAAGAAGTCGTGACTAAACTGACGTTCAATCGCAGACTGCGGAAACTGGCGGACCGCATCGCGTTGCTGTGCAAGGACACCCCGCATAATTCCGAGATGTCCGTGGAGTGCCAGTCCATTGTGATTGAACTGCACAAGCTGGCGGGCGACCTCGCACGGATAGAGGAATGAACGGGCTCCCCGACGACCCCGATTTCTGGGGTGGTGCCGCCCTGCTGCTGTGTGGGCTGGTAGTCCTGGGCATCCTGTCGTATATGGTCGCGACCTCGCTCCCCTGGTAAGGCGTTTGCACACTCCCTCTGTGAGCCGCCTTCGGGCGACCTCTTGGGAGGGCACACCATGACCCGCACGCGCCGGTAACGCCAGCGCACACGTGAGGGCGCCCCATCACTCGGAGATGCACTCCGCAGCCCTGGTGGGGCGTCCTGGCGTTTCCTACAGACACCCTGGTCCCCCTGGCTAGGATTTCCTACAGACACCCCAATCAAGGCGCGAGGCGAGGCCGTCAGGCCGACGCCGGGATACGTGCAGTGCTCGACGGTCGAGTGCTCGATTGTCCATAGGGCGAAGGTACAGGTATGTTGGAACGGTACATGCCGAGTGGATTCCCTATGGCACGATTCATGCCAACGTCCGGAATTGGGGACGCGCTAGGACAGTGGTGTCCCATTCCGTAACACGTGTTGAAAAACAGCACACGGTGTGGTAGTCGGATGGTTGCTAAGCTGTTGATTCTATTGAGTAGTGCAGATGGTATGCCGACTGCAATCTAATTGGGCATGTTCAAAGTTATCGCGTTTTACGAGTTTCGTCTTACGGCTGTCTCCCGCGTTAAACGGTCCTATGTGCGCACCGAATTTGCGCCGAACACGGTAGACGGCGCTACCCGGTTTGACCGCGTAGAGGATGCTGATGCCGTTCTACGGCCTATCGTGGCGGACCTGGGGAAACGTTGTGAGGGTTTCGGCACTACCGAAGTTAGCGAGGTTGTGTAATGAATACTGGCCTTGCGCTGTTGCTGTATATCGGCGCGTCGATAGTCGGCGCGCTAGTGTGGAGGTTACTGCGATGAATTGTGGAGAATGCCTCATGTCGTCCGTCGAACTCCAGGAAATAGGCGCCGACATGGTATGCCCGCGATGCGGCACGGACTACAGCGGGTATCGGGTTACCCTACCAACCCTGACCGATGCGCAAAAGTACAATATCCGCACGCGTAAGCTTATCTCCAATGGTGCTGCGCATCGGGATAGGCTAGTGCGCGCATCCCTGCGGGCTAGGAGTGACGCATAAATGGATGCCGAGAAGCGTATCGTGTGGGAGGGTCAACACGTTTACGTCTATCGCTCACGTTTCGCTATGCGCGGGTATGAGGTTCGCGTTAACGGCCCAACACACGCGATTGTAGTGGGCTGGAGAGGGGATATCGAAGGCGCTATCCGATGCGCTAAACGTCTTGACCGCGGAGGCTGGCAATATCTTTTAGAGGGACGTTAATATGGCTGCTAGACTCGGAGACGATGGAACGTTTGATACCGTTATCTACTGTAGCGAGTGTGGACAGGAACAGCGCTACAACTACGATAGCAGTGACCCTCCGGAAGACTGGGATTGTTTCAAGGTGGACGGAGAGCAGCCCGACACGTATGCAGCTTGGGTTGATTGGTGCCTAGAAGACTTCGAAGGAGACCACGTATGCGAGAAGTAGTCTCCAAGGTTTACCAGTTTGACGAGTTGTCCGACACTGCGAAGGATACCGCTCGCGAATGGTATCGGCGCGCAAGTGATGGCGATAACTATTTCGCCGAATCAGTCATTGAAGACGCTGCTACGATTGCCGATATCATCGGTATCAACCTGCGCCAACGTCCCGTAAAACTCATGAACGGGAGCACGCGGTATGCGCCGGAGGTATGGTGGGAAGGGTTTAGTCATCAAGGTCAAGGCGCCAGCTATAGCGGGACATACGCGTATGCGAAGGGCGCAGTGAAGAAATTAGCCGTCCATGCCCCTACGGGCGAAGGCAAAGACTTTGCGCACAATAACGAGGTAAACCGAATTGCGCGGGATTTGGCCGATGTGCAACGGCGCAATTTCTACGCGTTAACCGCATCGGTAAGCGCAACGCATCGCGGACATTGGCTTGTCGTCGATGTTGAGCGCACTGACGACAACCCGATGACCTCCGACGCTATCGATACGGTCTCCTCTGCACTCCGGGATTTTGCCGATTGGATTTACCGTAACCTGGAGACCGAATACGAGTATCAGAACTCCGACGAACAGATAGACGAAACCATGCGCGCTAATGAATACGAGTTTACCGAAGACGGGAAGAGAGCTTAAACCATGCCTAGAAATGTGCGCAACTTTTGGCTAGAACTCAGCGTAGATGGTTCAAAATCCAACGTCGAAACGGGACCACGTTCGAAGGACGGCGGATTTAGCTTGACCATTCTGCAACGCTCCGAAGGTGGTATCGTGCGAGCGCTGGAAGTTAGTGGATACGCGACCGAAGACGGTAGAGTACTGTTGTCGGCGCGCACACCGGGCAGTGATGCGCCGCCACTCTCATTTGAGACGAAACGCTAGCCATGAACGGCCGACATCCGACCACGAAGAAATCCGGTGACCCTACGTATAGCGCGCAATGGTCCGGCGTCAGCTATGCGCCACATGCTCACGGTAAGCATTGTCCCAAGGACGGCACCTTGCTCCACCTGGAAGCGGACAGCTTTTACTGTCCCACGTGTGACGATTACGTGACACCAAGGGAGAGCAGCTATGGAAGGTGAACCACGGATTTACCGCATCGTCCGTTACTTTAAACAAAGTGGACGGCGCCGCGTCATACGGTCAAACGTCACACTTGCCGATGCGCAGGCATGATCCCGAAGACGAACGCAACTACAACAACAACGGAACACACATCGATACCGATAGCGTGCAAGGACACGAATTGTTTCTAGTCTCGGTGCGGGTTGTATGAAGCGCCTTATCATCCACTACCGCCCTGGACACGCAAAGCATATCCCGTTAAAGGGCCTGCGCTCATCGATTCGACTGTTCGTGACGTGCAAGGTCTGTCAACGTCTCTACTTTCCTTCGATTACGAGGTAACGATAATGCCTGTTTATCGCGTGTCGGTTTACTACAGCACTCGCGCATATGTGGATGTGAAGGCGGTTAGCGTAGCCGACGCAGAAGAGACGGTTAGCGAAATGGATTGGCGTAGCGATGCGTTCACTATCGCGGATGGTAGCGCGGAGATTGAAGATATCGAAGAGATTACGCCGGGTCCAGGATTGCGCACGCATGGTCCGCATCCCGTTACGAAGAGGCGGTAACCCATGGACCCAAACGCGAACCTCGCAGAGCAGAGCGAGTGCACCGATTCGGCGCGCTTGCGCGAACTCCGTCAGGCGCTTTTGTATTGGTTGCATTCCGGAGGATTCGAACCGGATTGGAGCGCATACCCGGAAGCAACAGCAGACTTTAACGCGTGGCGCATTGCCACGATTGGATACTAACGATGGCTGTCAAAGTCTTTAACGTTGGCGATAAGGTCCGCCTCACTGGCCAATTCTTACGCGATACGGGCCAGATTGCCGGAGAGGACGGGCAAAGCGTGTGGACGGTGCAAGCGTATATCGTTGGCAAGGGTGACCGGTATGCGTTTGTGCTCACCAACGAATTCCGACCCGATGACGGTATGTATACGGCCGAAGAGATTGCAGCTGACCCGACGCTACGCTATCGCCGTATCAACGCGGCTAACCTGGAGCGGTGCCGATGAATGCCCAAACTGTGCAAGCCATGGTGAACATCGTATGCGCCATGCGGCGCGGCGAATGGACCGATGAATTACCCGACTGGGCGCCGGAATCTATTACAGATACTACCGCCCTGGACGCGTTCATTGATGGCGGGGAACTGCGCGCCGTCCAAACGGCAGAAGCCTTTATTATCCTAGCGCTTGACTGCGGTTACGCCTTGAATGAACGCGCGTTCCTGGATGCGTGCGGATTCACCGCGTAACCCTCTGAGCGCATACCTAGTTAACCCACAAACCAACACATATAACCATTCGGTTATGGAAAGAACCACTATGGCACGCAAAACAGCGACCTCGCGAGCAATTCCCACACTGAAGGATGAGGATATTGGATTGATATTGGATGCATTGCGCATTGCACGTGATACGTGCATGCAGCATGCGGATGATAGCGAGCGGTTAGCGCCGACGAATGCCAGTGTCGAGTACTTCCGCCTGAGTGCTGAGCGGTTCGAAGACTTGCGCGCGAGCCTGGACCTGTAAGCACTCGCACTGCTAGAGACAAGGCCCTCATCGCGAGGGCTTTTCTTTTGCGCTCTACTTTGCGATATAAAGTGATTTACCAAAGCACTCTGCAATGCAAAGCGCTCTACATGATAGGTGGGGGGACCCCCTCGGAGGCCGGTGGCTTCCTGGGGCCGAAGGGTAGGTGCGCGATTTTTTATCGAACAGGAAAGGGTCCCATGACCCCTTCCCGTATTGGTTGGTGTTGTAACTAGCTAGGCGGACTTGGAGCGGAGGAGGGCGAGGAGCGCGCCTCCGCTACCGATGATGACGGTGTGCCCGTCCGCAATGCCGAAATGAGCGAGTACGCATCCGAGCAGCACGCCCATTGCGAGCATGAACAGATGCCCGCCCATCGAGTCGAGAGAGTTGAGAAATCGTTGCCACGCCATTAGCGGCTCACGGTCCAGCGGCGCAGGGTGTAGAGCATGCCGCCGTAGAACGAAGAGGCGGCGTACACTTCGAAGTGGTCCGCCTTGTCTCCCAGGATAGGCTGGGAGTCCGCGAGGGCCAGTCCCTCCATGAGCGCTTCACTCATCGCATCGTCCCGGTCGCCCAGGACCTTGAGGACGCGGTATTCGTAGTAGCCAACCTTCTTTGCCATTAGTAGAGTTTCTCCCCGCGCTTCACCATCGTGAGCGCTTTCCGCAGTTTGCTCAGTCCCCGGTTCTTGTTATGGTCGGTCGTGTGCTCGCCTCTGTCTTTGACGTCGATGTTGTCGGGCGCGTTGTTCTCCTTGTCCTCGTCCTTGTGGTGTCGAACCTGACCAGGACCGGCAGGCTTGACCTTCATGTGGGCGTCACTCTTACGGTCTCTCAATGACACTTCTCCTGTCGGCCGCGTTCAAAGCCTGCCCTGAAGTCATCACTCTCTTTGCGGCGTACCGCTTCGGACCAGCGCTCCCCCGTGTCGCGGACGCCCTGGTTGTACGCCCACTGGAGCGCCATCACGATGAGCAGGGTAGCCAGGGAGCATCCGGCGATAATCAATACGAGGTTTAGCATGTTATCCTTTCAATGGTTAAGGACGCGGCTTGCGCTTCGCGCTGCGCCGCTATGGAACAGGGGCCGCACGAATGGCGACTCCACTTGGATAAGCTGGGGCTGTAAGGGCTCCCCGTAGTTGCACTGCCGTAGCCAGAGGCGCCCAGACCAGAAGACCTGCAGGCGTTCGCGCCACGAGAGGCGCCACAGCGAAATCGTCTGCATCACATCGACGTACGCCGGAAGGGGCCGATGCGTTTGCTGGCTTGGCTTCCACACGGTATTCTGTTCCGGGAACTCAATCGGGTCCATGTCAATCCCTCAAGGTTGCCGCGGTGTTGTAGATGGACGGCCACTCCGCGAGGAAGACCCCCAGGCACGTCCACCGGTTATCCGCGAGATAGCGGGCATGCTCCCGGATGCCGTCCTGAGCCACGAGGGTCGCCACGGCTTCAGCGTAGCAGTCCCCCTGCGCCTTATCCACCCAGAACGGTTGGTGGGTGTGCCCGCCCTCGTGGGCCAGGACTGCGTACCGCGCATCCCAGGCCAACCCGGAGTCGATGGCGATGACATGCTCATCAAATACCGTGATGCCGTACACCCGGTCCCCATCCATCGTGATGGGCGTGGCATAGATGATGCGCCATCCGAGCCGGTTGAGCCTCGTGCTCAAGTCCTGCACATCCCAGTAGTGCGCCGTGGTAGCCGCGTTGTGGGTGTTGCCGGGTCGCAGCATGAACATCTCGGCGGTCAGGCCCATCAGGCGGAACGGCGCCATCGAGATGAGCAGGGCCAGAACGGCGCCGAGTACGAAGAACCGAGTCCGCGCTAACAGGTCCATTACGTTCTCTCCTTGCACAGTGTGAGCATACGGAACGCGGCTCGCAAGTCCAGGCGCTCCTCAACGGTGATGGGGACGGGAAGATTTTGCTGCGTTTCGGCGAGTCGGCACAGCGTGCGCAGCACTTGGGCGCGCGTTCGAAGTGAGACCGGTGAATCCAATGGGGACGTCCTTTTCCGGAATACCTTCCGGGTTAAGCGTGTACCGGTCGTAGTACGACGGATACAGGTGAGTGAAATCGAACCAGTCGTAATCGTCTGTGGGGTCCCAGACGATGCAGTCATCAGCGGAGACGCTGTAGAGGGCCATCAGGTCCTCAGCCGAGACGTCCGTCCTCTCCTTCGCCAAGGGACTCACGGGCGGCAAGGAACCGGGGTGTAAGGCGTACATCTGGGTCTCCCTTTAACACGTATACGCGGGGACGTCGGGACTCCGCATCAAGCAGCTGGGCGCGTAAGCTCTGCACGAGATGAGCGTATGTGTTTAGGCCCTCCTCATATGCGTCTTCGCGGGTCATGTAGCCCCGGCGAATCATGGCGAGGACCGTTGCCATGATGGCGTCCGTTTCCGCATGCACGATGAGTTGGCGGAATGTTTCAGTGCTCATTTATCGCTCCACCTTTCGGGCGGCTCTGGTTTGATGCCCTGGGTGCGCAGGAAGTTCTCGTCCGACTCGGTTATCTTGTAGTGCTGCTGCATGTGGGGCATTGGGTTCCACCCGAAGTTCGCGCTCCCACACGTGAAGCAGGGCTGTTGGTCAATCAGGGTGTTCATCACGCGGCGCCGACTGCACTCTTGGCAGTAGCCGTAGCTCATTTGCTGTACCCGTTCTTGGCGTTGAAGCCGCCAATGTAGAAGTTCGGCGCGCACGGGAGCTTCTCCAGCGGCTCCCCGCACTCCAGGCAGGGCGTGATGTCCAGTTTGGTCGTGCCGAGCGCATCCCGGTAGGAACTCATCCACACATCTTTACGGACGTGCCCGTTGACGCAACCGAAATCGTACCTAGGCATAGGTCACCGTTCTCCTTGTGACAGCGCACACACTTGGCGCGGTTCTTGGTCCAGTTCCATCCGAGACAGAAGCGACATTTCCACCACGTGAAGGCCATTAGCGTTGCTCCGGATGAAAGTCGTTGAGACGGCCCGCGCGCTTCAACGCGTACTCGCGGTATTCGATATACCGCGGTACGGTCTTCGTGTGGCTGGCCTGTTTGCCCTGTCCATACGTGAGCGAGACGGGCGCGTCTTTCGCAACCGCAGCCTGGGTACCCTCCAGAAGCCCGATGATTTGATGGAGCCCTTTCAGCGGGCCGGACGAGTGATGTAGGACGACACGTTTACGAGTTACCGCGGTGCTGGGCATCTGCTTGGTCCCTGATGTCATCGTTTCGTTGTTGGTAGCGGTCGATGTACTCCGCGGCTTTGCGAAGTAAATCCGGTCGGTCTCGAAACAACCCTAATCCCGGGTTGCACGAGTGGCACAACATGCCTCGTTTGATGCCAGTTGTGTGGTCGTGGTCTTTCGCGTGTTTTCGTCCAACCTCCGGGTCTCCGCAAATTTCACATGAAAACGCATCCGGGATATGTTCTCCCAGACTGTGAATGCGATACCAGTCTCGGTCTCGCTCCCGTCGTTTCGTTTTGTACCGTTTGCGTTGTAGCCGTAAGAGGTCAGGGTTCTGTGGATTTCCCATACCTACTTACTGTACAAGCAAGAAGTGTACCACGGGGTGGACATAAAGCAAAGACCGTGCCATAATTAGAGATGGGGGTGGTTTGTGGCTGTTTCGCGTAAGAAGAAGGCAGGTAAGAGGGGTCGGCCCAGAACGATGGGGCCGAAATACACGACCAAGACCGTGGTACCGTCCCTCCCTCCGGTACCCGTCGCTGAGACGCCACAAGCCGCTCCCGAATCCCTCGCTCCTGTAAAGTGGACAGAGCGTCCCCCGGTAGGACACCCGGACCGGTCGTGGTACCTGCCGGACAATAGTAAGGTCCGACCCGTCGCGATGCAGATTATCGCGATGCGGCTCTCCGGCCAGGACGACAAGCAGATTGCCGCTGCGCTCGGTATCAGCGAGAACAGCATTTCCCCATACGTGTATCGCGCGACCAAGAACGGTTGGCTCGATATCGACTACGACCCCAAGGAGCGGCTCCAGTTCCAGGTGATGCACAAGGTGGTGCGCAATCTGGAAGAGGGGCTCGATTCCAACCGCATTCTCAATACCGGGATGGGCGAGCGCACGGCCGTCGCGCTCAAGATTGCAGACGGCACGCTATTCAAACAGTTCGACCAGCAGGAAGTCAAGGAGCAGCGGTCTACGGTGGTCGCGGTGCAGATTGTGATGCCCGATGGACCGCGGCAGACCATTCGCGCCGACACCACGGGTGGAACGCCTGCCTACATTGACGCAGAAACGGGGGAGTAGTGGCGTATAAGAAAACGGTACGCCTGCCCGCGGGTTGCGGCGACAATCTCAACGAACCGTACCTGTACAACCCGTACATTCACGGGGAGGACGGTTTCTTTGCTGCACTCAGGAAGCGGGTGTGCCTGAAGTGCAAGGTGATGGGTGAGCACGACGACTTCGGCGTGTTTACCTGTCCCAAGTGCGGGACTGTTGCGACGTCGAACCTCGATGCACCGAGAGCGTTTAATCGTTTCCTCCTGTTAGCCGGTCGAGGCGGCGGCAAAACGCTCGCAGGCGCGCACGCAGTTCGCCAAGAACTGATGATTCCCAATTCCATTTGGTGGGCCATGGGACCCACGTTCAAAATTCTCCATGACTCCACGTTTCCGACGCTCATCAAACTGATTAACCCTGACTGGGTTGAGAGTTGGAGCGAGGAGCACATGGAACTTCGCCTCAAGAATGGCAGCATGGTTGCGTTCCGCTCCCTGGAAGACCCGGAGCGAGCGCGCGGACCGCACGGTATCAGTGGTGGATGGCTGGACGAGGCAGCGCAATCGCCAGAGCGTGCGTACGACGTGTTTGAACCCACGCTCATCAAAGCGGGCGGCATCATTATCGCGTCCACGACCGTGCTTGGGTACGATTGGACCTACGACAAGATAGAGAAGCAAGCGCTGGTCTACAAGGAGCCGGGATACTGGGCCACGCGCTGGTGGACTGAAGAGAATCCGCTGTTCCGGTCGAACCCGGTCATGATGGCGAGCATCGAGCAAGCCAAGCGGAAGATGGAACCGGCGTTCTATGCCCAGGAGTACAAGGCGGAACGGCGCAATGCGACCGGGCTCGTCTACGACTACTCGCTCATCGAAGAGTTGAGCGTGCTGACCGCGGATGAGATGAAGAAGTTCATCCCGGAGTGGCCGAACATCGACCCCTCGCGGCCAGTTATCGTTGGGCTCGACTCCGGAGCGGACCATCCGTTCGGCGCGGTGATGATTGTCGCGACGTCGCGCGGGCTCGTAGTGGTCGGGGAATACCTGGAACGGCAGAAAGCGATTAGTCAGCACATCGGACCTATCGTTCTGAAGTTCGGCCTGCACCGTTTCACCAATGTGAAGTGGGCGGCGAACAAGAACGAGGCAAACCTGCGGCTGGAGTTCGGGCTGAAGGGTATCGGAGTTATCCCCGCTGAGAACAAGCACGAGATTGGCATTCAGCGGGTGCAGTCGTGGTTGTATACGAAGAATCTGCACTTTGGGTACACGGTGCCCAACACCATCGAGCAGATGCGCGCATACCGGTATGCGAACAACTCGAAACCAGACGGCCAGAAGAAGAACAAGGAAGAGGTCTGGAAGTTCAAGGACGAACTCCCGGACGGCGTGCGCTACGCGATGATGGCGTGGCCGGAGATGCCAGAGCCAGACCAGCCGGTTCGCACCAAGAGCGAGCAGGACCGGTGGGACAACATGTCCGAGCAGACGCGCCAAGATATCGAGCGCGTCCGAGAGTATGAGGAGCGGTCCAAGTCGTCCGACCTGGAACCCGACAACGAGAACTACCCGATGGGCGGGATGTTCAATCCGATAGAGGGAGAGAGCTATGTGGATTAAACGAGCCGAGTACGACAAGTTGATGGAGCGGGCGCTGATTGCTCAGGGTGAGAAGGAAGCGATGCAGCGGCAAGTGGATGCGCAGAAATCCACCAACGACTGGATGATTCACCGCATGACCCAACTGGAGCATGAGCGTGCGGCGCTTATCTACCGGTACATGGATATCAAGATTACCGTCCCGGAACTGGTGCCCGATACTCCCCGGACGGAGACGTCCAGCCAGATTGGTAGCGACCTCCCGAATTTCAACGACGTCGGGGACGAGGAAGCGAAGAAACTCGGGCTCGACTGGGACGACCAGGGGCGCGTCACACAACACGGAAGGCCGGTTAGCTAATGTCTGATTTACTCTCACAACCGTTCGACATCGCGTCCGATGAACGGTCGCGCATTCAGCCAGTCGTCCCGGACGCGGCGGCTCCGGTCGATGCGGGGGTTACGCCCCTGTTCGATGACGAGGAGTTGCTGGAACTCTGGCAGCAGGTGAAGCGGGAAACCGTAGACCAGCAGTGGGTATTTCACCGTCAGTGGCAGCGGAACATTTGGTACATCCTCGGGCGCCAGTGGATTGAGTATCTGGCGAAGTTTGGCGGTTGGCGCGATAAGCGCATGGCGGCGTATATCCCGCGGCCGGTCACCAACAAGTGTAAGGAAACAGTTCAGGCGATTCGGGCTATGTTCGCCAGCATTGCGCTGAGCGTGAATATCCGGCCCAACGGCAGCGAGCCGGAGAACGTGGCGACCGCAGCGACGGCGGACGATTTGGCCGTCCTGCTGCACGAGGTTCACCACATGAACCAGTGCATGAGCGAGTTCGACTTCTGGTTGTGTGCAACCGGGAATGCGTTCTTGCACACGTTCCTGGACTACGACATCAAGCACGGCACACTAACCATCACGGCGGAACAGTGTACGCAGTGTGGGACGGTGACCGAGTCGGACAAGCTGACGGGTGCGCAGCCGACGTGTCCGGATTGCGGCGGCACGGCGTTCACGAAGGCGACGGACCCGACTACCGGTGAGCCGGTGCAGCGGACGGAGAATAAGGGCGTCCCGGCAACCATTACGTTGTCACCGCTGGAGGTCTGTTTCCCGAACTCGTATACGCGGTTCGAAGACATTCCGTACATCGTGTGGAGCCGGTGGAGAACGAAGCGGTATTACGAGAGCCAGCCCCATCTGAAAGACCTCGTGACGTCGGTGAAGTGGCAGAAGTCGCCTAGCGACCACAGCCTTGCACTGTTCACGGGGTTGGCGCAGATGAACGACCTGGGCCTGTCCAGCGGCTACGGCATGGACGGGAGTGGGCGTGGCGGCGCGGACACGGACGGCATCGCAGAGTATGAAGTCTGGATGAAGCCGTGCGACAAGTATCCGGACGGGCTTGTATTCCGGGTCATCAACGACGAGAGCCCCATTGTCGTCCACGCGGAAGACGTGGAGGGCTTGCCGGGTGTGCTGCCGTATCAGGACGCGCAGGGTCGGCCGATGTTCACGTTCACCCATGCGACGTTTGAGCATGTGGGTGGGCGCATTCTGGGCTCCGGTCCGCTGGATGTCATCATCCAGAAGCAGGACCAGTTGAACCAGCTGGACTCGCATACGCTGCTGTGTCTGAGCCGGACGGCCAATCCAGTCATCCTGGAACCGAAGGGCGCGGAAATTCAGCGCATGACAGGTATGCCGGGTGCGGTGTGGAAGTGGAACCCGCTGACAGTGGGCGGGAACGCGAAGCCGGAGCGCTGGCCGGGAGTGCCGATTGACGCGAGCATCATGCAGTTGCGCGAGCAGTTCTTGCGCGACATCGAGGAGCTTGCAGGCACGTTTGATATTCTCAAGGGCATGAAACCCGCGGGCGTGGAAGCGTTCAGTGCGCTTCAACTGCTTGTGGAGCGGTCGCAGGCGCGGTTTGCGTCCGTGTTTCAGTCGCGAGGACAGGCGTACAAGGATTGGGTCAAGTTTGCGTTGGAGCTTGAACGGGCGTTCGGCCCAGACGAGCGGACGCAGCCGATTCTCACTCCGGCGCGCAAGTGGACGTTCAAGACGTTCAAGCGTGCGGACCTCAGTGGCAACATCTCGGTGGTGGTGGAAGACGGCAGTACCACGCCGAAGACGAGTCTGGGTCTGCGGGCGAGTGTGGAGCATGCGAATGGGCTCGGTCTGCTTAACATGAGCGACCCGGACGTGCAGTATAAGACGTTGCAGCTGTTCGGCCTTGTGAAGATGGTGCCGACGCTCGACATCCACATGCAGGCCGCGCTTCAGAAGCAGGAAGCGTTTGAGAAGTGGGTATCGAACAAGGCGGTTGTGACGGCGGCTGTCGCGATTGCCCAGGAGCAACAGGCGCTCTACGAGCAGGCGCTACAGAAGTATGAGCAATCGACGTCGCAGCAGTTGGCGGGAAGCACAGACCCGTCTAACCCGCTGCCCGCGCCGCTGCCGATGCCGAATCCCCCGCCGTCCGTGTTGGACGGCACACCGCTGAAATGGCAACCCTGGTACGCGCCGCAGATTCATCTCCAGGAGTTCATGAAGTGGGCGAACGACGATAACATCCGGGACCTGATGACCAAGAATCCGATGGTTGAACAGTTCCTCCGGATGCACATGCAGGAAATCATTGCTGCAATGCCCGCGCCAACGGAAGTTGCCCCTCCCCCGCCCCAACAGGGTGGGGCTCGCGCGATGCAGAACAGCAACACCAACTCGGCGCCTGCGAAGGTCCCCGGGAAGGAATCCCCAGCGAAGTAAGATAGGGGTTGCAAGAAGTGTACCATAGTTGGTATACTGAGAACAGGAGTGGCGGGCATGCACAATGCGTGCCCGGTACCTCTTTGCCCTGTGCTTCCGCAGGCTAAACTAGGAGTAGCAAAGATGGTGAAGAATTTCGTTGAACGTCTACTGGCAATGCCGTACCTCATGGAGACCCCCGGCGACGAGGGCGCAGGAGGCGGCGGAAACGGTGACGGAAACCCGGGCGCTGGCAACGACGGCGACCACAAACCTGGGGACGGTGACGGAAAGCAAAAGCCCGTAGCGGGTGACCCCGGCGCAGGCGGGAAGAAACAACCTGCTGATGACGCTCGCTACAACGGCGTAGTTGCGGACCTTCAGAAAGAACGTAAGGCGCGGCAGAAGTACGAGGCTGACCACAAAGCAGCGATGGCGGAACTGGACCGGGAACGGGCTCGCGTGCGGGCTCTCAGCGGTTTGGAGGTCAAGACTCCGGAAGCCGAGCAGGAAGCGTTGATTCGTCAGCGCATGGAAGCTCTGTACCCCTGGATGAAGGACTTGACTGCGGAAGATATCGCGGCTATCCGCGAGACCAAGGGTCGGTTTTCGGAACTCGAAAGCGCTACACAGCGGACATGGACGACACACGCCAATAAGATGCTATCCAGCGTCACGAACGAAGCGCAGAAAGCACTCGGCGGCGGCAAACTCAGTGAGCGGCAGCAGAAACGGATTCAGCAGGCGTACGTGGATGAGGCTCGGAGCAATCCGGAGTTCCTCAAGCGGCACGAATCTGGAGACGAGACGCTCATCAAAGAGTTCGTCACCGAGTGGGTGGAAGACTTCGTGGAACCGGGCAGACGGAGTGCCCAGCAGTCTGAGCTTCAGCGCAGACCGCGGGTTCCAGGTGGCAAGGACCGTAGCCTTGTGGGCGCAGGCGAAAGACCCATCGACGTCAAGGACCCTAAAGCGGTCGAAGACATGCTCGTTGCGGGCTTCAAGGCCCGGGGCGGACAGTTTGGACGTCGCTAACAGACAGACATAGGACAACATGCAGAACGGATTTCGTTTTCTCTCATTCCTGACGCAGAGCCCGGACGGGTTGCTGCACGGCGCCGACACCGTTTCCCTCAGCGGTCTCGAAAAGGAAGTCTACGAGGACTCCATCAGCGAAGGCGTGAACAACTCCTTCGACCTGAAGGACTGGTTCAAGCCGGAAGAGGCTGACTACGCGGGCGGTGCAGGCACCGTGTGGAACCATCACCATGGGCGCAACGTCTCCCCGTTCTTCGCGAACGAGGGCGGCGCGTACGCGGTTGCTGGCAACCAGAACAGTTCGAAGGGGCGTATCTTCGTCAAGAAGATTATGGGCCGTATCGAACTGACGGAAGAGGCGATGGACGACCTGACGTCCAGCGAGAACGCGTTCCGTAACGGAATGACGGATGAAAAGACCCGCCTGATTGACGACATTTCGCGTCGTGAGAATCAGTCGCTCGGTATGGACGGACGCGGCGTGCTGGCCCTGGCCAATGGCACGGCGACGGGCGCGGTCCTGCCGGTAGACAGCCCGGGCGGAATCGCGGGCGCCGACTTCGGCAACCGCTTCTTCGATGCGGGTATGTTCGTGGCAGCGCTGGACCCGGCGTCGGGCACCCTGCGTACCAGCATTCGTAAGGTGAACAGCCTCGCGAGCGCGGGAACCTCCATCACGTTCGACGGCACGACCTTTACCGGTTGGGCGGACAACGACTACCTCGTGGCGGCGGCGAACGGTTCGGTGACGGACCTTCTGGATACTTCGTTCGAAGCGGCGTTCTGGGGTCTCCCGGCGCTGGTGGACGACGGTACCTACCGCGATAACTTCTTCGGCATCCTGCGTTCGCAGGTTGAGTCGCTGAAGTCGTACGTGGTTGCGAGCGTTGGTGCGATGAGCATGGACGCGGCGCAGCGGACGGCGGACGTTGTGTACAACAAGCTGGGCGGCATCATCGACGCGATTGCGATGCACACCAGCACTCGGCGCGAGTGGCTGAAGATTACCGATGCGGACCGGCGTTATACCGGTGCGGACCTGCGTAATCCGGACCCCTCGACCAAGGCGTTCACCCAGGGTGATATCACCGTGGACGACGTCAAGATTAAGGCGCTGCGGACCATCGGTCTGGCCCAGGCGTACTTTGTCGATACCAAGAAAGCCGGGTTCAAGCGCTACATCGCGGAGCCGGGTAAGTTCATGGACAAGGACGGCAGCATGTGGCAGCGCTCGGGCACTGGCACGGCGGCTCGTCACAAGTATGAGGCGACCTACTTCCGGCGCGTGCAGAACTTCTGCAAGAACCCGGGCGTCAATGCTCGGTGGGACGGAATCACGGGTCAGACCCTCGTTATCGTGCGCGACCTGTAAGACTAGCGGTAACCAAGTCCGGGGTGCTCAGCAATGGGCATCCCGGCACATTTGTGAGGGAGTCACAACATGAGCGGAATTTTCCACAAGCAGGTAGTCCTCGTGAACCGCGCGCCCGTGAATCTGACGGTGACCTTCGACGGTGAGAGCAAGACGCTCGTGCCGGGTGAGAATATGGTCCCGGCAGTGGTGGTGCCGTTTGCTAAGAATCAGAACCCCATCATGGGGAGCGTGGACCCGAACAACCCGCACATCAGTGGCGGGCGGTATCTGGTCGGCGTGAAGGACAGCGACGAACCGGGCGAAGAGATTGAGCCGCTCACCAAGGACGAGTGGGAGGACCATCTGAACCGGCCCTGCCGCGATGACGAGAAGGCGGCGTTCCAGGAGCGGTATGGCGGTGACCCCAAGGCGCGTCAGGTGATTCACGGCAAGGGGCGGAAGCTGCCTGCTGGGAGTCGGACTGAAGCGGGCTCGGGCGCGGGTCCTGCCAACGTGAGCTTCGACCGGAGAGACTAAATGAGTGAGGACAACTCATTCATCGGCAGGACGTACTTTGAAGGCGACGTGCAGATGCCCGTGCCGCCAGAATACTTCCTGCAACGTATTTACGACTATGACGCGCTGCTGGTGATGTTTCCCAGTACGGCGCGTCCAGGCGCGTATGTGATTGCTCGGCGCCGGGAGAACTCCCCGGGGCTGACCAGTGCGGCGCTCGCATCCGTGGGCAACCCGGATACGCGGCTCTGCATGGCGATGGGGTGGGTTCCGGTGTGCGCGATGTTCCAGTCGGGCATCTCGTGGAACCCTGACCAGATTATCGCGCGCTTGAAGGCTCGGGACATTCGCGCCAACGGTGGGGCGGACAAAGTCGCGGACCAGTTGGAAGCCCAGGAAGCAGCAGACGAAGCTGCGACCAAGAAGGCGATACGCGACGACCTGTGGAACCGTAGTGGCGACGGCTGGCGCACGTATCAAGCGCGAACCGGTGCGTCCAGTATCAAGTTCAACGACAACTATCAGCAGCGACATACCTCTCCCGTTGGGCGTTTTGCCAAGACGCAATTCATCCACGAGAACGGTGCGCCGCATTACTCTCCCGTGAAGGAAGCGACGGTTCAACAGCTTCCACCCCTAGAAGCACAGCAGGATGGGGCGCCGATACCGGCGCTGACTATCGGCGGCGAGGTTTAGTTACATGGCTCTTTCTCTTCAGGACGGCGTCCAGGTTTGGCAGAAGGTCAAGCAGGCGCTCACCAACGCGAACCCGGCTACCCAGAACGCGTTCCGCGTTCTCCGCGAGTACATCGCGACTCAGGGGCAGAACCCCCAGTTGCAGTTCATTCCGTTTACCGCGGCTCAGGCCGTGACGGATACGGGCTTCCAGGCTGCTGACGTGGCGTGCACCCTGTACGGCGCCTACGTGAACGGCGCGCGGACGACTGGTACGACTTCGGCGTTCTTCGCCATCCACGCGGCGGCAACGAACGGCGCGACCACGACCACGATTCTCACCGAGCGCTTCAAGGCGGCTGGGCAGAGCTTCGGTGCGGTGTTTCCGAGCGGTATGGCGGTTGAGACTGCCCTGACCGTCTCGTTCGCCACGGCAGTGGGCGGTGCGACCGAATCGGCTGCGGCTGATGCGGGCAACGGCTTCGTCCTCGTCGGCGCGTAAGACTCTCTCCCCTTGCACTGGTTCGGCAGTCCTCACTTACTAACTCGGAATGGCCGGGGGTCCGAAACACCCCCGGAGCCAGCGAGAAAGGTTCCTCCTCATGTCAGTTCGTGGTATTTATCGTGGTGCGTCGCAGAAGGGGTATGCTACCCCCACGAACGCACCCATCCGCGTGGACAGCACGTCCAATCGTCTGTACATCAATCCCTCGGGCACGGGCTCGACCGAAATCGAAGTCTCCACTATCAACGGTAAGATTCCGGCCAATGTGACCTCGTCCACGGTGACGCTGGGTGCGGCCAACAAGGACCGCGTCACGACCCTCAGCCTCGCGGCGGGCATCGCGGTGACGCTCCCGGCTGCGACGGGTTCCGGCGACGCGTATCCGCTCCTGGTCCTCATTACGTTTACCGGCGCGGCCTCGGTTGCGGTTGCGAACGCCAACGACTACATGCTTGGCCTCGCGCTGCTGGATAAGGTCGGCACGGTGAGCGGCTTCCCCACGGCGAACACGGGTACGCTGGCGACGGAGTCCGATACGGTGAGCCTGTTCGGCACGGCGAACGCGCAGGGCGGCATCAAAGGCGCCTACTACGAGTTCCGCGACATCGCGGCCAACGTGTGGGGTGTGCAGATTCGTTCGGAAGCGGGCGGCACGGTTGCCACTCCCTTCTCGGCGGCTGTGTAACATGGACGTCCGAGTTATTTTCCATGAAGTGCTGGGTAAGTACTTTTCGGACTACCCGACCGGTGGGGCGATGAACCCACTGGTGACCGAAACCGGCACCCAGACGCTCACGAACAAAACGCTCACCGCGCCAACGATTACCGGCGCAGCGGGTGTTGCCGACACCATCACGGTAGATGCGGCAGATACGGCGATTCCCATTACCGGGGGAACTGTCGTGTTCACCAAGGGTAGCTCGTCTACGCATACCCTGGCCGCGCCTGCGGTCCTGGGCACCACGTTGACACTTGTTGCGGGTTCCGCGCAAGCCCACGTCATTACGGCCACGGGCCTGATTGACGACGGTGTGACGGGCGGGTCCAAGACTACGATTACTCTCGCATCGTTTATCGGCGCGTCGATTGTGCTCCGCGCGGTGCAGGCAGGTAAGTGGGCTGTGCTGGCGAAGAACGCCGTGACAAGCGTAGCGTAAGTATGTTGCAGGCCGTCCTGGGGAAACCTGGGACGGCCTTTTCTCGATAGGAGCAGGAACAATGTCAGAACGTCACAATGGCCCGGTGCAGGGACCGAGTGGGCCGATTTCGTATCAGAACGCGACGGGGACCGCTGCGCTGGACGCGGCGTTCGCACCTGGGATTATCTTCGCGTCGTTGTCGCGTGTGGCAGCGGCGTATACCTCGCAGGAATTTCAGAACCTCGGCGCGCGGGGCCTTCGTCTGTTCGTATCGAATGATGCGGCGGGCGGGTCTACCGCAACGGTCAAGGTTCAGGCCAAGATGCCCGGAACCACGAACTGGACCGACATCGCCGGAGCCGTGACGGCCGCGCTTGGCTCCGTGACCGGTTCCATCATCACGATTTACCCCGGCTTGACCGGCATCGCGGACTCGGCGGGTATCACCATTAACCAGCATCTCGGATGCTCGTGGCGCGTTGTGCTCACGATTGGCACCGCGACGGGCGTCTCCGCTGTCTCAGGCGACTACCTCGTCTGATGTAACGCCAATGCCGCTACTGATGCCGTTGCTGTTGTTCACCGTCTACCTCGGGCTCGGGGTACTCGCGGTGGGCGCGGGATTGCTCTGTGCCGCATGCGGGGGAACAGTTGGGGGACGCAGTAATTGCGTCCTCTACGCTGTGAGCCGTTTCTACTACGAAGGCGGTTGGGTCCTGGTGCGTAAGTCAACGCATGGGTTCTGGCCGCACTTTCTCTACACGCCGGACGGCGTGACGATTTCCGAGTTTCGGCCGGTCCCGCGTTTAACCGCGAGGCGCCACCGATTCCCACCACTCATTTTCGAGGGCACGGTCCACGTCTCAACGTGGCCTCCGACGACAGGGACATAATGGCAACTCCACTCACGACCATTCGACAGAAGGTCCGCGAACGACTGCTGGAGACGCTGGCGCTGACGACACCGGGCTCCCCGGTGGTGAGTGTGCAGGGCACTCCCGGCACCACCACGATTAGCTACAAGATTGTCGCGAAGAATAACAGCGGGTCCTCCGATGCGTCGCAGGCCAAGACGGTCACCACCGCAGCGGCTACCCTCACGGGGGTTAACTTCAATCGCCTGACGTGGCAAGCCGTTCCCGGAGAGGAGAGCGGCTATGACGTATACCGAACGGCGACCAACGGGGTCAGCCCGATTACGACGGGGCTCATTGCCAGCGTGGCTACGGGCATCACTACTTACGATGACGTTGGCGCAGCGGGCGACAGCAGCATCGCGCCCACGGTCAACACCAGCGGCATTGACTCGCCCTTTTGGACCGAACAGGAACTCTTAGACCTTATCGTGCTTGGGGCGAAAGACCTGTGGCGCGCGATTGTCGATTTGCACCAGGGACATTTCACCACGATTGACGAGACCAACGTGTCGGTGGTTGCAAGCCAGACCACGTTGCAGGGTACTCCGGTGGACTGCTACCGGGTCCTGATGATTGAGCCGAAGACGCTCACCAGTGGAAGCCCGGACCGCTTTCTCTATTTCAAGCCGAAGCAGTATCACAGTCTGGCGTTCCAGGGCGCGCGGTCACAGAATCTCAGTCTGACCAACAACCAGACGCCGGTTGTGTTCTACGACATTCTGAACGCGGGCTCTCCGGTTGCGGCGCCGAGCATTGTAATTGCACCCGTGCTGAGTTCGGCGGTTGCGCTACGCTTGGTCTACGTGCATGTGCTGCCGACGCTGACGGAGAACAGTGACAACCCGATTCCGGGCGAGTCGGATAACGCGCTTATCGCCTGGACGGTTGCCCACGCGCGGTCCAAGGAACGGGAAGACCGGATGCCGGACCCGGCGTGGCTCGCAGTGTACGCAACGGATAAACAGTCTCTCCTGGTCTCGCTGACCCCACGTCAGGAACAGGAAGAGGAAATCGTGGAAGGAATCTTCGATGGCTTCTGCTAAGAAGAAAGTCCCGGATTCGCTTATCGGGCTGAACGCGGCACTGCTGCCGGAGGTTGATGACCCGCTCGGCACCAATCGTATGCAGCGGGGCGTGGAAGCGGACATGGAAGCACGGCGTCATAGCAATCCGAACTACATGAGCGGACCTCTCCCCGACCGACAGTGGGATGGGTTCTTTCAGTCGCTTACGGATAATGGGGTGACGCGGGTTGCACAGGATGCCGCACGTCCTGAAGGGATTGCGGATGACCCAGCCCTACGACCGGGTGGGGTCCTTGGCGGTCCGTATGATGCGACTCCGGTGTCTGCACAGTCGCTCACTGCGCAAGACCTGGAAAATCAACGCCTCATGCGGTCGAACAACATTGCAACTCCGGCCTCGCTGACCGGGTTGCGGAAAGCACTGCGGAGATAATGGCTGAACTCAAAGTTACTCACATGGGCCTTGCGGGGGTCAACGTCGATAAGGACCCGCTGGAACTGGGCGACAATGAGTTAGCCCAGTCGCAGAATGCCGCCTCGGATGTGGAAGCAGGGTTTAGCGCTCTGCGGAAACGTCCGGGGCTCATCGCGTTTAACACAGATGCGATTACAGAGGGGTCGGTCCTGGGAGGGTCGGACTTGCCGCTCCGGAACACGAGTACATCCGGATTGCGGAACCTGTATATCGGGAGAGGACCGACAAGCTAATGTCTAACTACGTCGCGCCTACCGCTCAGTTCTATCCGGCCGCGAGTCTTCGCGTCACGGACATCACGCTTTATAACCAGATTAAATCGGACTACAACCTGGGGCTCGGTACGCCCGACCCAGCAGGGTCCAACATCATCGTCGGCATCTCCCCGGTTGCACTGGGCACGCAATACAGTGTGAACTGGGTGAACAACCCGACCACCGCGGACTACAGCAATCTTCCAGCCGTGTTCACGGTCGCGGCACAGTCGGTGGTGAATGGCACGACCATCACGCCAGACGGCACGCAGAACGGGGTGCAAACCCTCGCAAGTAGCTACACGGACCCGAACGGCCAGACGTTCAGCACGGTGACGTGGGCGTGGCAGGTTGAGGTCGTGTTTCTGACCGTGGCCGGACTTGGGCAGTACGACCAGGAAATTGTGACCTGGACCGGAGACGGGACTGCGAACCGGCTTATCCCGACGTCCTTCGCACTCGATAGCGGCGTGGTTGCTATCTGGGGTGTGGGTGGAGCGAACGGGAACGGCACCGGAGATGCGAACTTCTTCCGGCACAACGGGTCGATGATGACGGGCACCGCGGTTGCGGGCATCGGGTCCAATCCGTTGGCAGACGGCATTGTAGATTTCGTCGCAGGCGGGTTCCACGTCTCAGCGGGTGCAAGCTCACTGACCTACGCGAATACCTCGGGGGTGTCCTATGTTGCTGTGGTGTGTAAGGATTCTACCTTCGACAATCGCTACATGCGTGTGGGTTCCTATGTCGGACTTGGCAGTTCAGCGCTTAGCGTCCTCGCCACTCACGGCTCTAGCGTCGTCAACTACTTTAGTGGCATTGTGTTCGACCCCAGCATGTCCGGTATCCAAGTTACGGATGGCAGCGCTAACACCTACATCTTCACCTATGTGAGTTCGACGGTTGGGTCTATCTCTCCGGCGTATATCCCGGCGACGTCGAACCCGGTTACGCTGACGTTTGCGGGTGGAACGCGCACGGTCAACGCGCCAAGTGCGGGAACAGCTAACCCGGTTGCCCTGACTCACGTGTGGGTCTGGGGAAGCGGCGTTTGTTATAAGTCTACGGATATTCCGAGTACGACGTCGGTGGACTTGCAGGCGGGCGCGAGCGGTTCGGTGCCCGTGACCACGATGATTACCGGATTCACCGCGACGGACGGGTTCACGGTGGTAGACGCGGCAGGCGCGAACCAGAGTGTCAACACGAACAACCGGAAGTACAACTTCATGGCGTTTGTGGGTGGGGATACGGTCTTTCAAGGACTGAACGTCTTTACCAGCGGACAAGCGACGACCCCGGGCAGTCTCCCCAAGGTGGTGAGCGGGCTACCGTTCACGCCGACACTCGTGTTCGGCCGACAGGGAAACAGCAGCGGGTTCACGGATGGCGGTATCTTCCGCGGTCCGACGCACACGGGCACAAGCTCTACGCGCGTGAGCATCCCGGGCGGCAACAACAACGTGCCGACAACGGGTATCGTCGCGATTGGGGCGAACGCGATTTCGTTCCAGAGTGCGATTGCCCAGACGACAGGCCAGCCGTTCTGGTGGTGGGGGTTCCAAGCGGGCGACGGTGGGGCTCCGATTTCGCCGCCGACGTGGGTATTGACGACCCCGCTCGACTTGGGCACCGGAACAACTTCGGATATCGAAACGACGCAAGTCTCGCAGACGTCACCAGGGGATGGCTGGGTGAACGCCGGGTTCGACCCAACGTTCCAATGGTGGTGTTATCCGGCGTTCGGCCTGAGCGTATACCAGATTGACTCTCCGGGGTCCGGCTGGGTTGCGTGTGCGGGTCCGGCGACGGCCAATGGCTGGTATCTCTCGACCGCGGGGTTCGGCAACCAGGACACCATCGTGAGCGGTGGACGTCCGGCTGACCCGCGCTCATGGGCGAAGCTCTCTACGTGGTGCGCGATTGGCAACATGGCGGTGTACGGTGGAGCGCCCGCTGCGGGATGCAACATCAACAACCACATGGTCTATCCGGCATCCGGCTACACGGTGGGCACGGACTATCCGCCGATTCGCGTATTCGACGGACGGTCGGATAAAGAGTTGTGCAGACTACCGCCGACGACGGCGAACGTCATCCCGAAAGCGGTGATGTCGATGCTGGCGGCGAACGGGACCGTCTACCTGACGACGTGGGACTCGGGTACGTCCTCGTCGGACTGGAACGGCCGCGTGATGCAGCTGGACCCGGAGACGGGGGTGCTGACTCCGCTGGGCGTGAAGTTTGCCAACGGTGAAATGCCGTATGCGCTGTGCTGGCATATGGGACGGCTCTGGTGTGGCACGAACAACAGTATCGGCACGGTGGGCAAGGTCTACTACTTCCGCCCGGGCATTGATACGGCGTGGACCCAGGACTACGCAACCTCGTCCAGTTCGGCGGGCGGCGTGACGTCGATGGCGTCGTACAAGGGCATCCTCTACGTGGGGACGGACAACGCAGCGGGCTCGCGGGGCAAAGTGCTCGCGCGGGATACCGCAGGCGCGTATACGACCTCGCAGACAGGGTCCGGTGGGACCGCGAAGGTGAACAACGGCTATCTCGCACTCACGGTGCTGGGTGCCAACCTCTACGCGTCGTACTGGAACAACGACACAACGCCTATTTCGAAGATTGAGAAGTACACCGGCTCGGCATGGTCCACGGCGTATACCGGGACCGGGTCAACGCTGGTGCCGTACATTCTGCTGCAACTGGACAATGCGGAGATTTACGCGGTCGGCGGGTCACAGCCCTATGACGCGGTCCTCCTGGTAACCAGTGACGGCACGACGTGGACGGATTTAACCGCTGAACTCCCGGTGGAAACGGCAACGCTTCTTCCGATGTTTGGTGCGGTGGTGACGTAATGGCGCTGTCAATTATTCAAACGGGAACGTCGCTCCAACTGCTGGATGAGGATGGGGGGCGAACGCTCCTCACCCTCCCGGCAGGGATTACCCTGGACGACACGGTGAAGCCGCGGTGGTGCGTGTATAACCGGAATGTGGTCTTGGTGAATACACCGAGTCAGCCGCTCGCGATTGATAGTACGGGCACGGTGCGGATTCTGAGCCCGAAGCCGCCGAGACTTGCGCCCATTCTTGCCGGTGTGGCGGGTGGAACGTTATCCGGCTCCTTCCGCGTGAAGGAAACGTTCGTCACGCTGGACGAGTTCGGCAACATCCTGAGCGAGAGTGACTACAGCCCGGTCAGCACGCGGACTGCGATTGCCAGTCAGTTCCTTGGGGTGTCGAACGCGGATATCTCGCCGGATGCGATTACCCTGCGCCGGTTCTACCGGACAACGGATAACGGTGCGGTGTTCTTTCAGTGGGTTGACCTCGATGGCAACGTGCTGACGACGATTCAAGACGACCTCGCGGATGCGGGGCTGAGCGTGTTCGCGGCGCCCACACTGGGCACGCCGCCCAGGTTAACGACTATCGCGCAGTTCCGGGGCCGGTTATTCGGCTCGGGTGATACCGATATCGATAACCTGCGTTACTCCGAAGCGGGCATTCAATACGCGTGGCCCGCGGACAACGTGATTCCCATTCCGGGACTCGGGACGGACCAGTTTGGCATCGTCGCACTTGCCGCGAGACGAGAAGCGCTCATCGTCGGGCGCCGTAACGTGCTGAGTCAGATTGTCGGCACGGGTGCGGAGAGCGGGGCGGATACCGATTTAGAACCGGTCACGATTTCGAACGAGGTTGGCATCGAGTCGCAGGAGTCTACCGTCGTGTTTCGCGACGTGTGTTACTTCCTGTGGAAAGACGGGGTCTACTCGGTGGACTCGTCTGGCCTCACGTGCATTTCCGATGGGTCGCAAGCCTCGGGCCTGGGGAACGTGCGGTCCTGGTTCGCGACGGACAACTATTTCAACCGGGATAAGTTCAACGTCGCGTTCGCCCACATCGACCCGGATAGCGTGACCTATCGGCTGTTCCTGTGTAGTGCGGATAGCGATGTCATCGACTCTTGGGTGGAGTACGACATCGAGGATAAGGTCTGGTTCGGTCCGCACAAGACGGACCTCTTCACGCCGACGTCTGCATTCAGCCGGTCTACCGCGAGTGACCGGAGGATTCCGCTTATCGGTGGACCTGCATCCGTGTTTCAGAAGCAGGACACCCGGACGGACGGGTTCAATACCGCTATCGAGATGGACGTGGTGGGGAAGGAGCACGATTTGGATGTGCCCGACCAGGAAAAGTACTTCGGGGAACTCTCCATGTTGGTGACGCCGCAGACCACGGGCATACTGCGCATCGAGACCAAGGTGGGGGAGCGGCCGCAACCGGGTGCGACGGATACGCGCAACGTCATGGTGCAGCACAGCAATCTCAGCAAGCCGCGGAAGCGGCTGGGACGGCTGGGCAAAGGCAAGCACTTGAACATGCGCCTCGTAAACAACAACGTTGGTGAAGACGTGAAGGTGCTGGGCTACGAAGTAGACCCGGTCCACGTTCTGGGACGGAGATAACATGGCAGGCACACTCAAGCGTATTGCAGGACCGGCGTATCTGGGGAGTTCGGTTGCGAACATCTACACGCCGCCTGCTTCGACTATCTATACCGTGATTCGCCACATCCATATCGGCAACCCCACAGGGTCCGCCGCAACGTTCACGCTGTATGTGGGCGGTACGGGCGGCTCCACGGGCGGCACGGAACTGTTCAAGGCGTATACGGTTGCTGCCAACGGCAGCTTCGACTACTACTGTTCGATGCTGATGCTCTCGACCGACTTCCTCTCGGGGTTGGCAAGCGCGGGCTCGACACTCACGATTACGGTTGAGGGTGAACAGGGCGTGGTGTAATGCGGAAACAACCGATGCGGCTGCAATGGCCTCTTACCGCGTTTCAAGTCGAAGCGCTGGATGAGATGCTGTACGAGTTGTATAAGCGGGTTGGTGAACTGAGCACGGGGGTGACCACGGGGTCGCCCTCGTCCAGCACGGTGCCAGTATCGACGGTTATTGGATTACCGCTAGGGCTGCAAGGCGAGGACGGCGCAGAAGGCGCTCCTGGGATTCAGGGGCTCACCGGAGCCGCGGGTGCGGCTGGTGTGGCTGGCGCGGTTGGCCCTCCCGGACAGGACGGACAGGACGGCGATACCGCGTTCGTCACGATGAGCGGTGGACAGCGGGTCGCGCAGTTTGGCATCACGGTAGACGGTGCGGGCACGGCGATTACGACCGGCATCAAGGGAGACGTCACCCTCCCCTACGCGTGCTATATCGATGCCGCGCGGTTGGTCGCGGACCAATCCGGTTCTATCGTGTTCGATATCTGGGTGGATACGCTGGCAAATTTCCCGCCGACTGTGGCGGATACGATTACCGCGAGCGCGAAGCCGACATTGAGCAGTGCGACCAACTCGGAGGATACAACGCTCACAGGCTGGACTCGCGCGCTCCCGGCAGGGAGTGTCGTGCGGTTCAACGTGGATTCCGCCGCAACGGTAACCCGTGTGGCGCTGTCACTGAGAGTACGGGTGATTGGCTAATGGCGCAACCATTCTTCGGCGTGCGGCAGGGCGCGTATAAGCTCAACGCGGTCACCAACGCGATTACCACGGTGTCGGGGAATTTGCTGGTCGCAATTGTGACCGGGTTCTCCGGGGTCGGCGCGACTCCCGTGTCCGACAACAAGAGCAATACCTGGGTGCAAGCGATAGCCTCGTTTGGGAGTGGGTCGGGCTTTACCGCAGTGTTCTACGCGGCGAACTGCATTGGTGGGGCTGGGCATACGTTCGACCCAACTGGCCATGGCTCCTCGTTTCCCACCATCGCGGTGCTGGAAATTGAGGGCGCGGCGCTGACTAGCTCGCTCGGGAGTACCGCTACATCCACCGGGAGTAGCTCCGTGCATACCGCAGGCCCGATTACGAGCAATGCGAGCGTGCCGGAGATTTTCATCGGCGGCGGCTCCGTAACGTCCGGCGCTCCGACGACACCGACGAACCCTCTTAGCCCACTCCTGTGGAGCACACTACTGCTGCAAGGGTTCGGGTCTACGGAGGGAATGCGCTCCAGTACCGTGTTGTGGACGCGTCCACCACGGAC
>Ga0193692_1000014_pt1 | contig 49408 bp, 58 predicted proteins | sample L3a1metaG_FD_144917 | JGI IMG/M metagenome (GOLD analysis project Ga0193692, IMG submission 144917) | Soil microbial communities from a riparian zone of the East river system, Colorado, United States - L3a1 | ecosystem: Environmental > Terrestrial > Soil > Riparian zone | place: USA: East River... | reverse complement strand
TTTACCTTCGTACACAGCATTCAAACTATTCACTAAAGCATCGCCTTGCGTAGGATCAACTTTAATCTCAGGTTCCTTATACGTACCATTCATCCTAGCAAGAGCCTCAGTCTCAGCCTTAGCATACCCCGGAATCTTCTCCCGCATCTGCTCTTGCTGCGCTGGCTGTATTAAATCCCGTACATTCTCAGCACTCTTTTCCTCAAGAGTCTTATACGGTGCTTTTGGGACGTTGCTGGCTGCGCCACTCATTAGTCGCGCTAGCTCCAACACCTTATCAATATGCAACGTGCCTTGCTGAGTCTTAGCAAGTGCGTACAATTCATTCCTACGATTGTACGCAGCAGCTCTCAAGCTCAAAAGCTGCTTATGCCATATCCTCTGACTGGCCATACTAAACCGCCCAGTAGCAGGATTCCTACACTCTTCGCTCTCTGCAATCTCCGAGCCAATCTTACCAATAGCGCCATTCAACCATACTATATCACTAGAAGCAACTATCGTACCGTACGATACTTCTACGTCATTAACTCTAATCTCTATCATATTATGCTCCTCGCACTTACGTGAAGAGTATAGGTCAATCATGTCATGCGTGTCAAGTGGTTTAACATAGACCACCTCAGAACGCATCACATCATTAACCTCAATGGAATGAACTAGTTCGGCCACTCAAGGAGGTGCCTCCAAAAAAGGCTGTCGAAGGCTGTCCTCCTCTCCTCCGGGGGCGGGTTTGTTCTAGCTCATTAGTAGGATTTACTTCGTAGCGATTTCTCACTCTCTATATAGATTTTTTTTTTTTTTTTTTTTTTTTAAAATAAAGGAGGTTCGGGGTTTTACTAAGAGAAGGAAGGGTCGAGCGGTCGAAACCACCTTTTTTGAGTGTCCCTCCCCCCCAAGCCGACAACGCGGGAAATAAGAGAGTTAAGCTCACTGGGGTCAAGAGAGAGAGCATGTCTCAACCAATAGAAAAGCCCACTCTAATAAAAGCAGTGGGCTGGGGCTGGTGCTAGCGTGGCGAGTTGAGTAGCGTGCTCATCTGCTGGAATATCCGTTTATACTGCGGGTCGTTCCATAGCAGTGTTGCGCGAGCAGTTTCTAGTATGTCGTTCATGCTGGTAGCGGCTACAAAGCGTTTGCGCTCGATGCTCTTACAGGTTGGCTTTTCTGTCACGTGTTTTGGTTTGCTGTGATCCCTATCAATAGACTCACAGCGTTTCTGGTTGGCATCTCGGAGGCTGATTAGACTTTCAGCCTCCGCTGCTAGCGCGTTTAGTGCTGCGAACGAGTCAGGGTTACTCTGCATTTTCAGCCTTGATTGCATCCTTGATGGCTGCCAGTTGTGCTTCCATTCCTACTGCTACCACGTCCATACCTTGAGCTTTGAGCGTCTCGATTGCCTTCTCTACGCTCGCCAGTGTACGTTTCTGCGCGTCTTCAAAGCGTCCGTTGATTGCATCGCGTAGCAACGATGCAGCGTATTCTTCATCTACGGTGCGTTTGTTTTTCTTCGCTAGCGTTTCAAGTTCAGTCTTAAAGGGCTTGGACTCGATAAGGTAGCTGCGCTGCAAGCGATTCAATTCCTTTGCGTTCAAAGCCATTGTTACGATTGTGCTTTCCATTGTAGTTAACCTATCTCCGCGTATGCGGGGTGATATTACACAAGGTTATATATCGCGGTATGCTCACGCGACACAGGATATTAAATTGTCAAACAACACTCACAGCCCATTTAAAACCGTAGCCTTAATCAAGGGCGGTAATAGCAGGGGTGGAGGCCACCGGTGGAACTGGTGCCAAGATCATTATACCGCGCTGTCAAGTGGGTACAACATATTTATTTTCATGCCTCTATTGAACCATGTTTCAATAGGGAAACGTTGTCTCCTACGCTATTAACCAACTAATAAACATGCGCACTCAGCTCGACCCTGCCGGAAATTTTTATTATTGTCGGGGTAGCACGTAAAAAATTTTCTAGCAAAATCCAGTTAGGGGGGTACTACGGCCCTACTAAAAGCGCGTATCATTATATATGTGCCTCGCAGGGGCATTAGGGTATTTTCGACCCCGGAAATGCTTGACTTTCCGAGCTAACTCATTCATAATGATTGGCATACCCGAGGTTTCACCGATGAGCGACCTAACTTTACCCCTTCCTACGAGAACAGAGAGTGTAGAGTCGCTTCGCGATGTGCCTACGGTTCGATCCGCAGGAGCATATGCAGGGGAGGAGGAGTGCTACGTGAGTGCGGCTGCAAGTGTACCTACGAGCGAGCTTCCTCCTGTGTATGCGGCGTTGTTTAAGTACCTCGAAGAGTATAAGCATGATCCTACGCTCGTACCGAGGACGAAATAGCCAGAGAGCAAACATAAAGAACAACAAGACGAAAAATAAAATCCGCGTTAGTGCCGGGTAGTTCTCTCGACGGTATCCTGCTAGGCAGTCGAACCTTAGATTACGGGAGCGGACCCGGTGTCACTAAGTTTTATACAAAGGATATTTTATGCCACTTACTAAAAAAGGCAACTTGAGCACGAAACACCCGAATGGCGGGACGTGGCGGAGGCATCTTCGTATTGAGTCGATCGTACGATTGGATGTTGGGGGTTTCAACGACACGGAAATTGCGATCTCCCAGGGAGTCACGCCGCAGTATGTGAATATGCTCAAGCGTACGCCGCAGTATATAGCAAAGCGTACGGAGATTGCTACGGGTGTGATTGCGAAGGAAGATTTATTCCTGCGAGAGAACATTGAGAACGGCCACGCGGAGCTGCGACATATGGTGCCGACCGCGCTGCTGGCGCTACGGGATTCGTTGCACGATAAGATGAATCCTAAGCTGCGGTTTGAGGCTGCTAAAGAAATCCTAGACCGAGAAGGCTCGCTGGCGAAGGTTAGCAAGAGCCAAGTACTCGTACGTAATGAGTACGACTACAGCGAAGATGATCTGGTAGAGGGCGATCTCCTAGCCGCGCTCAATGGGATTCAGGCGCCGCCGCCTATTAATGGTGACGCGGCCAACATCTTCTCCTCGGCTTCGCTGGGAGCTGACGCGCAGAAAGAACTCCAGAAGAATATCAATCTCGCGGACTTCAATACCAAAACAGTACAGTAGGAGCAGCTATGCGTATTGTGATTCAAACGATTCCACATGAAAATCAACGCTACCCGACAGTAGGGGATTGGGTTTTTACTAACGATCCAATAGCTGACACTCTACACGTAGCTGTCAGCGAGATGGGGAATCAGGACTATGAGTTTCTGGTAGGAATACACGAACAGATCGAAGCATTTCTTTGTAGGAAAGCGGGTATCAGCGAAGAGGCTGTTACTGCTTTTGACAAAGAATTTGAACGTAATCGTGTAGAAGGGAATACTACCGAGCCTGGGAACGATCCTGACGCACCCTACTACCGAGAACATCAATTCGCTACTAGCGTTGAAAATATGCTCGCACACGCTCTACGAATTGACTGGGACGAATACGATAAGATGGTAAACTCGCTCTAATGCTAGATGCCGTCCAATCCGCCGTAGCCGCCGCAGACGAAATGGAATACTCGTCTACTGGCGGCGCGTGTATTCCTAAGTCGGTTATTAATCAGTACCGGCTGATTCCTACGCAAGGACTCACGGGCGAGGCAAAACGGTTAGCGATTCGTTTCAATTCCTTCGGCAGTTTGTTCTACTTCGCTGTCAAGGTGCTAGGAAAAAGCAAGTTCCAGCTCACGCCAGATGTACGCAAGAACCTGCATTTGCAAATGTGCAACGTGGTAATGAAAGACGGACTGAAAGAAGTAATCGAAATCCCCCGTGACCACTACAAAAGCACTGTATACAGCGAATGCTTTCCTATGTGGCGTGCGCTGCCATTTACGGAAAAAGACGAGCTGATGTTCCTGAAACTGGGCATCTCTCTACTGTTTATCGAGTGGATGAAACGCGCTCACAATCAGGACATTCGTCTCGTACTAGTAAGCGAAAACATTACCAACGCGATCAAGCTGGGCACAAGAATCTCGCAACACTACGAGACAAACGATCTATTCAAACACGCATTTCCTGAAATCATTCCAGATGCTAGCTGCACCTGGAAAACCGAAACCCTGCATCACAAACGTACTAGCAAAGGCTCAGTTCAAGGCGAAGGCACTTTCGATTTCGCTGGCGTAGGTTCTGCCATTCAGAGCCGCCATTATGATGGCTCGATTCAGGACGATCTCGTAGGACGTGACGCACTCAAAAGCGAGAAAGTCATGAACGACACGATCGAGTATCATAAACTTCTAGTAGGAGCAATGGATGCAATACACGGAAACGCTGGAAAAGACAATGATGAAATCGTCGTGGGGAATCGCTGGTCTTATAAAGATCTTAATTCCCATATTCGCGAAGAGGAAAATGATTTCAATTTTACTACACACAGTGCTCTGGGCGGATGTTGCGATCTTCATCCTTATGGTACTCCTATCTTTCCAGAAGCATTCTCCGTAGCAAAATTAGCGAGTTATAAAAAGCGTCTCGGTTCTTATCTATTCAGCTGCCAGTTTTTAAACTTCCCAATTAACCCTGAGAAGGTAAAGTTCGAGAAAAAGAACCTTCGGTACTTTAACTTCGAACGAGACTACAACGCTATAGCTCAGCCATTTCAAAGCCCTAATTCACAGGAGAGAAAGCAGTATCGTATTAAAATTCGGCACCATGTGGCCGAAGGGGATGTAGAAGAGGATATCTTCCCTCGTAACCTTAAGCGTTATATGGTCGTAGATCCTAATCATGCCGGTAACACTGGGCGGTGTCGTCATGCTATTACGGTCACGGGCATTTCTACCTCCCCCCGTCGAGTATATCTTCTCGATCAGTGGGCGCGGTCTATCGACATTAATACTTTTGTGCAGTGTATCTTCCGTATGGCTATTGCGTGGAAGATCAATACCGTACATATCGAAGTAAACGGAGCACAGAAGTACCTCAAGTTTCATCTTGAATACTTTGTACAAGTAAATAAGACTAATCCAGATTGGGCAGGAATCGAGTACATTCAGTTTGCCGACGTTAAAAGTCCAAACACAGCAAACGCAAAAACCGAACGCATCGACTCTATTATTCCTATAACAGAACGCGGCGAGTTATGGATCGACGCTAACAATAAAGACGAGTTTATAGAAGAATACGAAGCGTACGGTAATAAGAATGGGATGCTTGACGTGCTTGATACACTAGGCTACGGGCCTCAAATCTGGCAATTTCCAGATATGGACGATGAGGCTCTAGCGGCGCTGTTAGCCGCTAGACAAAATCGCTTTCGAAAGGCAATGCAGTTAACTTAGGTAGGGCCAACATGGTAGAGATTCAGAATTCAAGTTGGTTGCATGAAATTCTAACAGGAGCAGTTCTTGCAAACATTGGAATCCTTGGTAGTATTTTAAAGTACGGGTTCAGATTCTACGATCAGCACACAAAACTCTGGGCCGAATACGAAGTCCGGATGGATTTACAAAAAAGACGGCTTAAAGGTAAGGTGCGAATCAATGAATTTGATTGACCGTAATATAGTAAAAATCTTTGGTCCTGATTGGAAGACTTCGTTTCAGGGCTACTCCACAGTTTTTCTCACCGCTGGCGTAGCATTTCAAGGCTATCAGCAGCAACTGACAGTGCCGATTGTAAATGCCAAAGTAATGGCCGTTTTCGGAGCAATCCTGGCAGTGTTGAAAGTCTTCGTATCTCACTGGCAAAAGGACGCAAAGACGTTGTTTTAAAAAGGAGCAGCACGATGGGAACACTCGCAATAGTACTACAGAGTATCAACGCACTTCCTTATATTATAGCCGGAATTCAGGCTATACATGGGGATTCAAAAGCTGGGGCGGATAAGAAAACCCTAGCAATTGAAGCGCTTGGTCTAGCTACCGCTGTAGCAGGCGCAGTTTTACCCGGCGAACAGGGACAGGAAGCACAGGCTGTAGGTGCTCTTGTTTCTACTACAATTGATAACTTCGTTGCAACATTCAAAACTCTTGGACTTTTTGGTTTCAAGAAATCACTTCCCACCCCAGTACCGACTGCGCCTGTTTCAGTAGCGCACTAAAGGACACTATGAGTACTGCAATGTCGAGTCCGAAACCTGCTGGGCTATTTCCAGTCCCTAGAATGGTAACCAAGGAAGAATTTGGTTCCCAGGAGTATGGGGAATTGCTTGTTTATATAGACGAGCATGTGGAAATGCTCAAGGCGAAGAATCGCGGTATCCGCGATAACTTGCTGCCAAAGTGGGTTCGGATTTATAAAGGCGTTCCGGCTGAGAAAGAGCGTAGTTTTCCTTGGCCGGGCGCCTCTAATTTGATCGTACAGCTAGCTGCGACTCACTCAGACGAGCTGCTCAGCCGAGTTATGGCGATTTACGCCAATGATCCGTTGTTTGTAGCAAAAGCGTATGGCGATTTCGAGCAAGGCGCGGGAGATGACGAGCGCAAGGCGTTAGAGGATTTTCTGGGGATCGTATCGTTGGAGCCGGACGAGCTAGACCTCTATCGCGTAGAGGAAAGCTGGTTTTCTAGCTCGATTCGCTATGGTACTGGCATTGTAAAATTCCCTTGGGAGTACATCACAGAGAAGCAAGAGATTTATATTGGTGGTGGTACTACTAATGGTTCGACTGCTACGTACCGTACGGAAGAAATGACCCGCAGGGATGGCCCTCACCCAGAGAATGTGCCGTTGAATTGCTTTGGTATTGATACAAACGCTGCGAATATGGCTAACGCGTCGTTTATCTACCATACGATTCCGATGAATAAGATCCAGCTTAGGGATTTGAAGTACCATCCTGAGATTGTTAGTACAACAGCAGTGGATATGCTGCTAGCACTCGGTCCTGATCGCGAAGGCCCCGCGTCTTTTCAGCGCGAACTGGCAGCGTCTAAAGAAGGTGATGCTGTTACGAATCAACTCGCTGGCGAATGGGATATTGACGAGTGCTGGTTTACTTTTAATAAGGGCGGGCAGATTTTTAACTTCGTCGCGCGCTATCATTACGGCTCTAAAACTACGATGGGGATTATCTACAATCCCTACCCTCGCAACATGCGGGTATTTGAGGACGCGAAATTAGCCTATGACGACGACACGTACCACGGGTTTGGTTTCTGTGAGATGCTGGAATCCTACCAGCGTGAGATTAGTACCACGCATAACTGGCGTGTTGATAACAGACACTTCGCTACTACCGGAATTGGACGAGTTAACAAGAATTCGAAGCTCTCCAGTATACTCCAGTTATACCCAGGGGTGCTTATACCCGCCGACAAGGACGAGGTAGACTTCTTTCCTATTAACCAAGGCGCTGGCCTAATGACCACTGAGGATGAAGTCCTGACACTAGGATTAGCTAAAGAACGCAGCGGTGTAGATCCTGCTATTGGCGGATCTGGCGGCGGCTCGGTTAATTCTAAGAAGGGTAACTTCTCTACTCAGGGCATGACCGTAATGCAATGGCAGAACAATCGTAATAATCTACGTATGTCTGACATGCGGTCTGCACACGTGCGTATGGGACGGAAGCTTACTGAAATCTACGCGCATTTTGGTATTGGAAATAAGCTTCGCTCGTATGGTGACAAGGCGGAGTTACTGGCGAAAGCGTTGCAGCACTACAAGGATGGTAAATTAGGGCTGCTAATTAGACCAGCTACGGCTTCCTATAACAGGGAAGTTGAGAAGCAAAATGACATTCTCCTCTCGCAGACTTTAGAGCGGCTATATGCAGGTGACGCACAGATTCTCCAAGCACTCGCTACGCCTGGGCTTCCTGACGAGATGAAAGCGTACTATGTAGAAGTTCTGAAAGCCAAAAACGGCTTAATGAAAACTATCCTGCGTAATTTCCAGCACGATGACGTGGATAGATTAATACCAGTACCGGCATTTATGAAGGAGCAGCGAAATGCCATTGCAAACGGAAACAATCCTCAAGCTGCACAGCAGTTGCAACTTACTAACGGAGCTGTACCAGTCTCCGACGGGTCAGCTGCTGGTGCAGTACCTCAGTGATCTACGCCAATATCATCTAGAAGCGTTGCAGGTTATCAAACCTGATAACGCTCTGGAGATAGCAAAGCACCAAGCTCTTAGTATAGCGTTCGAGGAGTTAGCAGAGTTACCTTACACGCTAGCGAAGATGAAAGTCCAAACACAACCCGTAACAAAAGAAAAGCACTTGGTAGAAAAAACTGGAACTGAAGTTTAGAAAGGAGCATATATGCCATCATGGTTTACTAAACTCCGCGCTGATGACGGAATTGAAATTAAACCGGAAGAGATGCAGAAAGAACTCGGCATCGACACCCTACGCACTGACATGGAAGGTTTGAAGACCACCAACTCTGCTATTATGCAATTCATAGCAGACCAGAAGAAAGACAAAGAAGAGGCGCTAGCTGCTCAGGCTACTAGAGAAGCTGCTGAGCGCGAGAAAAACAAGCCTCCTGCCGCAGAACTCGACTTCTTCGGCGATCCTGAAGCTGCTATCGACGCTAAACTTTCTCCTATCGTCGCGCAGAATATCAATCTCACTTCGCGGATGCTACGCAAGGAGATTTTCGAAGCTGACGGCCAGTTTGAATACTACACTGGTGAGGTAAAACAAAAAGTCGATGCGTTTATTGACGGTTTGCCGCTAGCTCAGCGTGCGAACCCCGCGTCGATTAGGAATTGCTACTTCGTAGTAATGGGCCAGCAGATGAAAGAAGTGCAGGAGGGCAAGCTGAAATCGAGGTTTGCTAGCGTTTCCACTCCTGGCAACGGTACTGGCGCCGGTGGTGGTGAGCCAGAGGATAAGGTCACGCTCTCTGATGAAGAAAAGCGTGTAGCACAGCAATTCGGTATAAGCGAAGAAGCCTATGCCAAGAATCGGAGGGAGACAAATTATGTCTGATATCACAGAAATGGGCGGAGATTTCGATCCCTCTTTGAAGTCTGCTGTGTATCCTGCTAGCGAACCTGTAGCAGCTCCCGCACAGCCCGCGTTTAAACCGTTTAAAGGTACTCCGCTGTCTGATGTAGTAATTCAGCCAAAGCCAGCAGCTAAGGCTGAGCCTACACCTGAAGCAGAGCGCCTAGCAAACGTGGAGAAAATGATCAGCCAACTACTGGCTGATACCTCCAAAACCGTACGAATCGCAATGCCAACTAAAGAACTTGATTACTCAAAGTTGGACGAAAGTGCCGTATATGATCTCTCGATTCCTATCATAGCAATCGAGCATGGACTCCCAGAGTCTATGAAAGTAGAGTTGCAAGATCCCAACTACGTAGCACGTTGGGTTCACGTACATCCACAACGCCTCGGCGGTATGAAAGCGGTAGGATTCACTACCGTGACGAGAGAAGATCTAGCAGTTGATTTAAACCTTAGCATCGAACCTGACGAGAACGGTGCTTATCGGTACGTTGACACGATTCTTATGAAAATCTCGAAAGCTAAGTACTTCGGGCAGCTTCGTAGGAATCATCAAAACGCTGTCAATGCTGTCAGGCCAGATAACGCTCACGCTGCGGGTAAACAAGCTATTGAGAATTACCTACAGACCGAGGGCGGAGCTGACGCAGCACGTTATATGAACGATCAAAAACTCTCGGTGTATACTCCGGGCGGTACTATCTAATAAGTCTCACAAGGGAGAATAGTAAATGGCGGCAAATTTGTTGACTCATATTCCTATGACAGCACTTCAAACCGTGAGCGGCAATACACCGCTAACGCTTTCGATTGCTGAGAAGGCATCTCAGACTTTTCCTGCTGGAATGCCGGTACAACTTAGCGCAGGTTTTGTGCAGAAGTGGGATGGTACTACCTACAATGCGGGCTTGCTTGGAATCGCAAACATTATGGCGTCGAACCTGGCGTCTAATGGACTGGGTGCTCCGGCACCGTTTCAGCAGATTGGTGGTACGGGCGCGATCCAGAGTTGGGGATCGGTTCCTAATCAGCCTTCTGGTATTAATCTCTCGATTGGAACTCCTATCACTGACGGTCGTACGCTTCTGTACGCTGCTCAGAGCGATACGATTTTCGAGGGTCAGTGGGATAATTCAGCTGGCGCCGTAGCAGCTGATTACACTCCTACGCAGGCAAACGTAGGATTGGTCTACGGTATGACTATCGACGCGAACGGTCTCAGCGCTTACGTCGATGCAGGCAAGGTCACCGTAGGTACTAACACTTGCGTGCAGGTAGTAGGACTCAGCCCCGTTGACGGCGCCATTGTCAACGGTCGAGTTCGTTTTATCTTCACTCAGGCGGCTATGCAGGTTCCTGTTTAGTCTAGTAGTATCGTCGAAACGCTACACAACTTTTCTTTTTAGGGAGTTTGAATAAATGACTCAAGTAAGAAGTGCGTTCGCACAACTTATGGCACCTGGTCTTAAGACCATCTACGACGATGCTACTACGTTCGAGCAGAAAGCCAAAAGCTATCCGGTCGTTTTTAACGTAGAAACATCGAAGTCTGAGTACGAGCAGGTGTTGGAAATGGCGGCCCTTGGGCCACTACAGGAGAAGCCGGAGAATACCCCGACTGCTTATAACGATATGATTCAAGGCGCGTCAAAGCGTGTGATTCATCTTACCTACAGCCTTGGTATTCGTACGTCCAAGGAACTGAAGGACGATGATAAGTACGGTTTGATTATGACCGGACCAAAGGCGCTTGCTCGTAGCACGCGTTTTACCGAAGAGGTTGTGGCGTGGAATATTATTAATCAGGGTTTCTCTACGAACGTAACCACGTTCGATGGAAAGACGCTGTTTAATAACCAGCACAATCTTCTTGGCGGCGCGGGCGCTACGAATATCGGTCCCGGTGTTAGCAACGTGATTAGCGCGGCTGGCACTTACCCGAATCGGCCTGCCACGGATATCGACTTGAGCATGGCGGGCATTCAGCTTGCTGTGAATCAGGCGAACCGTATGGTGGATAACCTCGGATTCCCCGTGAATATCCGGTTTAAGAATCTGATTATCCCTCCAGAACTCATCTTCATCGCTCGCGAATTGCTGGGTTCTCCTGGCAAGCCGTATAGCTCTGATAATGAGATCAACGCTCTGCTGGCGGAAGAGATTAAGTTTATGTCTACTCCGTATCTCACCAGCGGCAGCGCTTGGTTCCTTACCGCGGAGAAGAAAGATACCGCTCTCACCGTGTATATGCGCGAAGGCTCCAATACGAAGTTCGATGACGACTTCGATACGGATGCTATCAAGCAGAAGACTCGTATGAGAATGAGTGCTTTCTGTCCGCGTTGGCAGGGAATCTGGGGTTCTCAAGGGCCGTAGGACGTTTCTGCTTGATATGAGAACTCCGTTCTAAATCAGGCAGATTCTACCGGGGAGTGGCCCTGCTCCGCTGCTTCCCCGGTATTATAAGGAGACTCTTATGAGTCAAGACGGCATTCATGGTATTGGAAACGGCCCTTATCATTACTGTGCTAGATGTGGTGATAAGTGCCGGATTTCTGATATGCAGTGGCAGCGAGGTAAACTTCTGTGCGTGGAGACTTGCTTGGATAAATGGCTAGTAGGACAGCGGGAACAGATTATTCAGAGCGTGTTGAATGATGGAAAGCCCGAGCTAGAACCTGTCGAGAAACTCCGATTCCCCGAAGTAGGAGAACAATCAGAAGATATCTGGCGTTAAATGTCTTAGGAACCGTGGCGCAGCACACTGTAAACTCCTGCGACGAGGACTAAAATGCGTACAGCTGGACAGATTATTGCTTCTCAACCGAATACAGACGGGCAGCTTTTCATACCCGTTTCCCGCTTTTCCGCAGTAGGTACGGTTCCAGCGTTGGCTTCTGCTGGTCCTGGGCTTCTCACCGCTACACTTGCTACAGCTACTACTTACAACCTCTTCGCAGCGATCGACGAGTTGCTTCGTACTGGTTTGGCTCCTAACTATCAGGAGGCTTTCGGTACGGCCGCTCTCGTCCCAGGTCCTACTGCCGTGGCTAATACGAGCGACCCTCTAGCAATAGATGGTATGCCTCCGTTTACCAACGCGCTGAACCCTACGCTGAATCCTCAGAAGGGTTTCGTGCCAAAGGGAATGCAGATTAACTGGGTGGATGCGATTTATTCCGCGCCAGCTGCTATTACCTCGGCTACGCTCGGCCTCACCACCACGAAGTACGTGAATAACACTGCGCCGTTGGTAGCTAATATCATCGCGCTCGGTGCTAACGGTTTGCCTGCCGGTTTGCAGGCACAGCCGTATCGTACGCGCGTGTCTGTGGCTACTCCCGCGATGATCGTATTGGACGGTTGCGAAGTGATTCTCAACCTGAACTTTGCTACCGGCGCGGGTAACGCTGTGCTCTACGGCGCTGTCGTAGGTGTGTCTTTCAACTTTAACTAGGAGGCGGAATGGCTAATAACTTCACAGGCCGCCAACTAATTATAGACACAGTACCGGCTGTAATACCGTTGGCGAATTTCAAAGTCGGTAACGCCGTTTGGGTAGACGTGGCTGCTGCGGGAGATACTTTTACTATAGTAGATGCCGCGGGTCGCGTTTATACCTATGTTGCTTATCAAGCTAACTATCCGTATGTAATAGGAAAGATGGGTTGGATAAGCGGGCCTGCTACGGTCACTGTTCTTACCAGTGGCAAAGTGTATATGTACCTCGACTAAAAGGAAGCGGCACATGCTTAAATTGATACCACGTGGGGAGAGTGCTAATGGCACAATCCTGTTTGAGTTAGAATGCGCTCCACCGTTTGGTGGCGTGGATTCTAGTGCCGCGCCACCTTATATCGACCCGAAGAATTTCGTAGATCTGAACGGCACTTTGATTACGGATAACTCGATCAGTGCTGTGAGTATGGATGTAGCGTTCACGCAAGGGTACTTGAATATCCCCAGCCGCGTTGGATATCACGTAGCAGGGGCGTTTAAAATCGGCCAGTGGATATATGAAATCTGGGTGCAGATTCCTGGGTTTGGCGGCGGAAATGCTGGGAATATTCAGGTCTGGCAAAACGTAGTTAATACAGTTTCGCCTTGGTCTACGCTGGGAACTGCGGCGTGTAAGTGGGATACTAGCGTGAGCTTGTCAGGGGTTTTCTCTACAACCTCACAGTTCAGAGCTGGCGATATTGTCTCCCATAAGACGATCAATGATTTTACGTACTTTAGTATCCTGGGATGCGATACTATATTTAAGATCGGGCCGAATGCTAGCGGCTCACCAGTGCTCGCGATTCTGACTACGTACTGTGGCGGAGCTTTCCTAGATGAACTGAACGGGCATTTGCTGGTTGGGTGTGTTACTACCACTGACCCTTCGTTTCCTGCTATCACGACTACGATTCCTTATCGCCTAGCATGGAGCGCTGCGCAGAACTACTCGCAGTTTAATCCTGTGTCTGCTGGCCTCGTTACTGGTGCTGGGTTCAACGACATACCAGATATCGCGGATGCGATTACGGGAATTTACACCGTAGGTCCGGATGCATACTTGCTACGGAACCAGGGAATTTCAGAAATGACGCCGCTGAATAGTGGGATTCAGCCGTTTTCTTTTAACCATTTGTGGGCTTCCGAATGGGGTATGGGGACGATGTTTTCCAACGCGATTGGAAAATACGGCTCTGCTGCGATTTTTATCGCTACTGACGACATCGTATCAATGGGCTACGAGGGCATCAGAGGGATTACAGGCGCTGCGAAGACGTTTGTGTATGAAAATTTGCTCCTTACTGCGCTCCTACAAGGACAGCAGTTTCCGTTCCTAGACGGGGTGTTGATCCCTCAAGTAGCGAATAATGCTACGTATTTGTACTACGTAGTAGGGACGCCTGATGTAGTCAACAATGTGTATAGAATCTGTCTGTGCGACGTAGACACAGGCTCTTGGTCGCGGTTGCTAGTACCCATGCCGGGTTTGAGCACCAACGAGGTTAATACAACTTCGATGTTCGTAGGAAGCAATGATGGATTGTTTGGGATGAGTAATAATGTACTGGCTACTTTTCTAGCTACTTACAACGCTACAACAGACAAATCTACTTATTTTTACCTGAACGCTCAAGATCCTGACAGCCAAGGGCAGGCTATATTCCCGGCTGTTGATATTATGTTCTACAACGATATTACGATTGATTCTGTGGTTGCGTATATAGAAGCCACTGGTGTAGGATCAGTCGCGATTAATATCAACGGGGTTCCTTTTACCCAGATGATAACACCCGCCGGGAATTCGGCAGGCTTGTACAAAGCCTACCCTTTTAACGGCCTCGACGTAGCTACCGGCATTACCTGGAATGGCCAGCCCTTTACAGGACGCCAACCTCAAATGACTATCCAAATCACTGCTACTATCGCAGTCGGTAAAATCAGCATGTTCGGATCGTATGATCCTAAGCAGCGCAATATCTAGGAATCTATGCTACCTATTAGTCCTGATCGTCATACGATAACTGACAGCGGGGTATTACACTGGGCGCAATCGGTCTACCGCGCTTTAAATAAAGCTCTTTCCCTCGGCGAACCTATTGGACAAAACGCCGCTTTAGTGTATAATCAGTTCACTCAAGACAATACAAATGGCGTTTTGATTCGTATAGGAGCCGCCGGTGGAACAGAAGTTTATAATTGGCCTGCGCCTAATGTCGGTATTGCTATTAATCATGGTCTACAGAGACAACCGATCGGGTTTATAACTTGTGATATTGATGCTGGTGGGATTATTTATCGTACTGTTTCTCCTCCTACCGCGGATACCATAGTCCTGGCGTGTACTTCCGGCGTTGCTAACGCTACTGTTTATATTTTCTAAGGAGCCACATGAGTTACACAGTTGGCACGATGTTTACGTCGGTTCCGATTCTAATGGCGGGGCGTGTGTTTTCAAACTCCGATATCGCAGAAGCTTGCCGGAAGTCGATATTAGAGTTGAGCGAAGACTACGATTTCCCTGGCTTGCAGCAGACCGGGCCTACCGTGGCTTTAACACCGGGGGTTTCTTCGTACAGTCCTAATTTCTTCCTGACTCCTGGACCTCCTACTCCTACTGGAGGCGGCGATCAAAATCTAGAAGTAGATAAGCTGCTGAGTATTTTTCTTTACTACAACAGCTATGTCCCGCTCTCTGCTTCTAATAGTTCTAATTCCGGCTATGACCTGACCTATAGCACTATCGACGATATTGAAATTCTTATCAATACTCTCGGAGTGCCTTCTAAATGGACACGTCATCGTAACCTGATCTACCTTGCTATGTGCCCAAATGCAGCTTATCCTGTATACGTGAGGTATAAAATTGAGCACCCATTTCCTGGTGCAGGAACTCCAACTGCCGGAGACGACGTTATTTATCTGCCTAACACATGGCAGGATATTATCGAATATGCTACCGCTATGCGTCTCGCAACCAATACTAGGATGTTTGACATTGCAACCGGATTGCATACTGCTCTCTACGGGGACCCTAAATTTCAGCTTACAGGCGGCACAGAAGGCGCTCCCGGTATGATTTTTGCGCGTACTTCTCAAAAACAGCGTGACCAGACTACGAGTGTGAAATCCCTGCGACTCCGCATACAACCATATATGAGGTAACATGGCTACTCCTGCGATACTACCTGGACAAGATAAACAAGCTGCTACTGCTAGCACGCTCAACGCGGGTGTGCCTGTGGTAGGAAATAACACAGGGCACTATAACGCTGCTACTGGTGGGAATCCCAGCAGCGAAGCTACGAGTGTGGTTCCTTCTAGAGATACTAACCAGTTTCTGCCGCCGGGGATTGCTCCTGGTGGCGTGCAGGCCGGTACGTTCGGAGGCGCTGTACCCGGTGCTCCGGCTGCTCCTGGTACTACGGGGATGCTCGGTCCTATGGGTGGGCAGGTTCCGGGTGCGTCGGGGAATCCGCTAGCTGGGATGAGTCCTCAGGATCAAGCTAATCTGAAGAAACAGTACATCGACATATACGGCAAGGGCGAGGGAGAAGCGCTCTACCTGCAAGCGATTAATCTGGGAAACCAGAACGGCTCGTACCTGCAAGCGTATAAAAACGCTATGGCGCCTGAGAATGCTATGGGGCGTGCAACGCTAGCAAACACGCTCAGTAGCGGTGGCGTGGGAGCGAGTTCTAGCACGAGCGCGATTGCTAACGCTGTATATGAGAGTGGGATTGCAGGACAGACTGGATTACAGGAACAGCAGTTGCTAGCCAACGAATCTTCTCAACTTCTCGCTTTGACAGGGGGAGTGGCTGGTGATGCTAAGGATGAAGTCTCAGATAACGGTGGCGCTTGGGGAGATATTCTCGGTGGGATAGAAGCTGCTGCGGGCGTTGCTATGGAATTTGTACCCGGTTTGCAAGTACCGGGGGCGGCGCTGATAGCAGGCGGCGTTGGTACTATCGCGGGAGCTAATGGCGGCGGGCAGTCTAAGGGTAGTGCGATTCCAGGGGCGGTAGGTGCGCTAGCACAAAATCGAGCTTCTACTGCTGCTCAGAATGCTGCTGGAACTCCGAATACGATTCAACTTGAAACCTCCGACAGCACTCCCGGCGTGATTCCGCTACAGCCGATTCAAACCTGGGACGGCTCACAGAGCACTGACGACAACGGTATACTTTACTAAGGAGCCTACGATGGGGCCGGACAATCCAACTCAAGGCGCTGTTCCTACTGCGCCAATGTCACAAATAGGCGGCGGGGTAAATCCTGAGGAACTCTTAGCAGGACTTTACCAGCAACACGCAGCGGTTAGTAAGGATATCCAGACTTCGCTGGCAGCGGCGATTAAGCCTATTAGTGCGCCTGGGAATCTTCCTAACCCCGAGACTGTAATGGGACAGCAACGTGGGTTTCAGCGTACGCCGCTGGACACGTCACGTCGCGTAGGAGCTGCCAACGTCAAGAAACAGAACATTGGGAATGCGATTAAAACCGCGGCTAACGTAGTAGGAGGCGCGCTTGAGAAGCGTACTGCCGAGAAACGTAGAGCATTGGCGATTGATATCGAGTCGATCTACGAAACTTCTGCTGGTATGCAAGAGGCTCAGGCAGCATTACAGGCTGATCCTAACGACGCGAACGCCAAGGCAGCGTATCAAAAAAACAAGGAAAGACAGGATGCGCTACTGAGCGATCCTAAAAAGACGAAGCAGTTTGAGAAAGCGTTTAACATTAACTTCGTAGACCCATCGAAGAATAACTCGATGGAGCACGGCGCTATGAAAGATGCTTCTACGAGCTACGCCGAGCAGTTGCAGAAGAAGCAAGGGGAGAAACTGGCGCCGAACGTACAGGCGATCCAGCGCGTAGCTGCGCTTCAGCAACAGCAAGCTGCGCTTGAGAAGCTGGCCAAGCCGCTTGTAGATAACATCAACAACGAGCGTACTAATCAAACCCATCTTGCTATCGCAGACGCAGCGGATCAAACTCGCATGGCGGTCGCTAAGGTAACACAAGAGGCTGCTAACCGGCGAGCCGAATATAACCAGACGCAGGCTAATGCGCGCGCTAAGATACAGCAGCAAGGTGCTAATACGCGGGCAGGTATGCACGAAGCTGGGGCTAATTCGCGTACCGCGGCGTTGGTAGCAGGCCGACAGGAGACGGTAGAAAAGCAGCTCGATTCTAAATGGGATATGCAGACACGCGCCATTGACGCCGCGTTTGACAGAATCACTGCGAAGAACGCTACGCCTACTCAGCGGCTTAAAGATTTGTCTGCCACCGCGAACGCGCTCAATAATCAGATCAAAGCTATGGATGCTGACTACGGGCAAAAGCTTTTTATCCGTGATGCGATACAGAAAAAAGGCGGTAACCAGACTGCGCTCGACGATGCTAACCACGCGCTCTATTACTCTAACGAGCTACGTCAACAGGCTACGGATAAGTTAAAAATCGTAAACGAAGGTCTGGTAAAAATGTCAGGAGCCATAGATGGCAGCACAGGGAGTAATACCGGTGGGAGAGTTTATAGCAGCGAGCAAGCAGCCGCTAGCGCCGAAGGCGGAGTCGCAGGCCCAACCGACGACACAGAAACCGATCCCAACTCCTACGAATAGCACTATTGATGCTAACCGGGGAGTTGCGTTAGCTAACACTAACTATGAGAAAGCTCAGTTTGCTGCTAAGAATGTAGAGCAACGCTCTTATAGCGCGGACGTTAAGAAGACGCAACTGGTTGCTGCTACAGATCCGCATCAAAATAAGAACCCGCTTGTCTTCACTGATTCAAATCAGAGGCAAGCGGCTGTGCTTGCGCGCATACAGCATATTATGGATTCGCCCCGCTACAAGGAGCTGAGTCCTGAGCGGCAAGCGCAGTTACGTTCTAATTACTACGACCAGACTGTAAAACCCGCCTACGAAGGATCACACCTTAAAGCGCCTGAGAAGGACGTGTGGGTTAGTAAGATCGCCGATCCTAACATGAAAATGACGCCCGCGGATTACTACAACATCGGGCCGAAGATGCTTACCGCGAATCGTGCTATTACCGCAGCGATGCAAGGCGGCGTGGAAACTTTCGCAGGAATGGCTCATGGTGGCGTATGGGTCGGGCAGCAGGCTGCGCTCGCTACGCTGGGACTCACGAACTTCTTCACAGGACCAGCGCTAGATATGGAGGCCGCAGGTGTCAACCAGCTTAAAAAACGCGCCGACGATATTATCGACAGGGTTTCACAGGATTATATTAACACCAGCAAAGTATGGGATCAAACACATCCCTCGCAGCACTGGCAGGAAACAGTAGGCTCATATGCAGGTAACATCATTGGTACTCTTCCTTTGTATGAAATTACCGGTATGGCTAGAGGCGCGATGGCTGAGAGCGCTGTGCTCAATAAAATGGGCATGGGAAGCCTTACTAAAGTTCTTGAGTCCAGCCCTAAAGGAAAGTTCGTACAGAAACGTCTCATGGAGGCAGCAGATGGCATCATATCAACTACCATACAAGGTAAGGATAATCAGGAGAAACTTACTACTGCACTCAGCTTTATGGGCTTTGGCGCCGCTAGCGCTGCTGTTGGCCATTCTGTGCTTGCTAGCAATTCTCTGATGAAAGGTTTTGCAGCTAAGATCATGGCTATGGGCGGGCGACCGTTAGTAGCTGCTACAGCGAACGAAGCTGTGCATGAGTTAGAGAGCGCGACGATTAATGGTGTGAAAGCCGAAACTGCGGAAGAAGCAACGTCAGCTATGAAGGCGGCGCATGAAAATGATCCTGTCAAGTCTAGTCTGGTTACTGCTCAAAAGATATCCTTCATTTCGCTCGCTAAGAAAGCTTACGGACCCGAAACAGTATGGAAGAATTTATCTCCGTCTAGAAAGGCGGCTATTAGGTTAGCTCATACGAGTATGACCGAGGACGCGCTAGCTGAGCTGCCATTGCACGTACCGGATATTGCTAAGGCTAATATTCAGGCTACGATCTCGGAGGAAGCCAAAACTGGTACGCCGTTTGCTTTTAACCTAGACAAGCTCAAGAAAGAACTCGGTGTGGATGTAGTAGCAATCGCACAGCAGAACGAGCAAGAGAGCTTGGCTAAACTCACAGGAGCGCAAAGTTCCCAAGGTTCTGCGCGTAGAGCCGCGAAAAAGCCAGTCGTGCCACAAGTGGCTCCTGAGATTAAAAAGAAATCTCAGGAGGGCTACGCCAGTTTCAAAGTCAACTCGCTAGCGTACTTTACCAACCCTGTACCAAAGGGCGTGACTGCTAGTGAATCGAAGAAGTTTAACTGGGCTGGTTGGCTGGAAGATATGTCCAGTGAGGATTTTATCCACGAGCTTCGAGATAACATAATGTCAGCGGGGCAGCATTTTGAAGATCCTGAGCATATGCTTCTGTGGGCTAATAAACACCGCGATCAAATGCCTAAGCCGTTTGCACAGCGGATTAAGCAAGAGCTTAATGATCTTAATCCCCATGCTACCGATGCGTTCCGTAGGGAGCAAGCGGACGTACTGGAAGCTCATATGGCTGACATGGCGTATACGGGTCACCTGGACTCTGACGGAAACATCTTCCGTTCTACTAACGCTAATGACTGGCTATCTCCTACAGCGTGGCAGAAGCAGCTACGAGAAGAAGCCGAGCAGCTAGAGCTAGAGCATTTTGCACAAGCGTATTCCGCGTATCCTGAGCAGGTTGCTGTGCAGAGCGCGATGTTGAAGAAGCTGCAAAAACTTCGTACTAGCACTAAAGGTGATAACACGCCTGCAAGGTATTTGGATTTGAGCGAGAAGATTCGTAACTCAGTCCTCAAGCCTCGTCGCAGGCGTTAAGGTCTACGGGTGACCGTAGATGTACTAGGCGTTGATAATCTTGGGTACGACCTGTCCTGGGGCGTACCCGATTTTTTAGGAGCGATATGCCAACCCCTATAGGAATAGCGGCTAGTGAGGTCTGGAACAGCAGCGCAGAGTTGCGTGCTGGTGCGTTAGATTCGTTTATTAAAACCATCCAGCCAATGCGTAATGAGTTTATGAAATCCAAGGCTGGAATGGTAGCTATGGATATTCTACAGAACCAGCATTTCCCACTGCTGAAAAAGAACACGCAGATGCTCGTGGATAACTACAGCAAGCTGCCAGAAGCTCAGCGTCCTGCGGTAGGAGTCGTACACCAAGAAGCTGCGAACATGACTAAGAAAGCAATCTTTGGTAGTAACAATGACATTGGAGCTGCACTCATCCACGCTGCACAGAAAGAGAAAGGCCACTTGTATGCTCAGAATCTTGCTGACCATATGGCTATGGTGCTTCGGGATAACGATTTTAAGCGGTCTGTGCGTAATAATAAAGAGCTACCGTACAAGGGGCTTAGTACTAAAGATGTCTACACAGGGCATCATGTTGTTGAGAACTTCCTCCAGAACTACAATGCCACGATCCTGGCACCAGCGATTGCTATTCCTCACCTTTCGAATTTTATGAACATGGCGCTTACGACTCCGCTGGCTTCGTTAGCTAAGGGCATGGCTCAGGTGTTGACTCCCAGCTCGTATGAGAAGTCCAAGCAAGTGCTGTTACAGACTGGCATCCTAGCAGACATGAGCCTACATGCATACGGAGATCGCCTAGCGTTTCGTAACGGTGTGATCTCTAAAGTGGCGAGTACTATGACCACGGATGAGAAAGCTCGCTCGGTTGGTTTTATCCTGAACAAGCTCGTACACGCACCCGGCTTCAACGCGGTGCGTGAGTGGACGCTAGTAGCAGCGGGATCGGTAGGAAAAATCAACGCGGAAGAAATGGCGATGAAACTCTACCAAGAAGGGGACAAACGCTCTGCTGTCGAACTCAAGGAAATGGGGATTAACGCGCAAGAGGTACTGGCCCAAAAGGGCCAACTCTCCCCCGCGCAATTAGAGAACGCTATATATAGATACACTGACAACAAGGTTTTCCTCGACAATCAGCTATCTCGTTCATTCTACAGCGGCGCATCCCCATTGATGCGGATGGCTAATATGTTCCACGGGTTTGTCACTCGCGAGGGCCAACTCCTGCGAAGTGAGTTTATGAAGTCAATGGTCAAGAGTAAAGACCCAGCGCAGATAGCACAGTTTATGCTCGTAGCAGGAGTAATGTTCCCTGCTATTGGGCAGGGAGTGGAAATGCTAGAGCGTCTTGGTAGGGGCCAAAACGTTGATCCTAAGAATCCTTTCGGGAGTGTTACAGACTATGCCGATTCGTACGCACACATGGCAGGATTTGGTATCTGGGCTTCCTATGCCAGAAGCGCTACCAGGATGCACCTTATCAATACGATTGGAGGTCCAACCCTTAATGTCGGTGGGCAGGCCGTACAGGATCTCGCGGTTCCAGCCTACAAAGAAGCTGTCGAGGGAAAGAAAGGAAACTGGAAACCTCTCCAGCGAGATATACTCGAAGACACACTCCCAGATAATCTCGGAAAGTTTTTAGCTCACCAATATATCCCTACGCCCGCCGAAGTTAAAGAGCGCGAACCACAACGCTACAAGAAACCCAAGCGCGAAGGATTTAATAAAAACGCTTGGAAGCATCTAGGAGAGTAACATGGCTGGACAGTCTTCAAATCTCAGCAAGGCGGAAGCTACCGCAAAAGCAAAAGGCGCCGGTTGCCCGATTGGAAAATCACAGGCTACTGGTACAAGTGGGCAGGAAACTCAGCTCGGTAAAAGTGGCTCCTACCCAATTAAAAGCAAGTAAAAGGACTCGTATGAAAATTGCACTCTCTTCGTACTCAGGTTATGGTGCTTGGTTTATTCTGAAGCTGCTATCAGAAGGTCACTCTGTCGATTATTTTTTGTCGAAGCCTGAGTACGCTGGTGTGCTTGAAGGGATTATCCCGCGCGCTAAGAATATCTCGTTAGATCACCGGCGAGCGGAGGTAGGGTTTCCCGCGTATGAAAAATACGATCTTTCGATTTTTGACCTCACGGGTAGGAAACGTCAGGCTGATTTTAGTATTGATAGGTGCCCTACTATTGGCGATGGCAGTTTTCATTGCATACTCGAAGATGACAGATGCGCTGGCATACGTCTTATGGAAGAGGCAGGTGTAAACGTTCCGCCGTATAAAGAATTCAGCGATATCGGGGCAGCGCGCTCGTATGTGAAGAAGACCGGTAAACGCTACGTATTTAAGCCCGATGGCGGACAGGATCAGGATACTGCTACTACGTACGTGGCCAAGGACGCTGAGGACTTGCTTGAGTATTTTGACAAGCTTTCTAGTATGTCCAAGGGTGCTAAGTTTATCTTGCAGGAGTTTATCCCTGGGATCGAGTGCTCTACAGAAGGCTGGTTTAACGGCGAGGATTTCTATCTGCTGAACTGCACGATAGAAGAGAAAAAGTTTATGAACGATAACAAAGGCCCTAATACAGGCTGTGCTGGGAATCTGGTGTTCACTCTCAACGAACACAGCCGAATCTACAAAGAGGGGCTGATGAAATGCAAGGAAGTGCTGAAGCAGGCAGGCTTCCGTGGAATGGTGGACTTAAACACAATCCTAACGGAGACTGACTTATATGGCTTGGAATGGACGCCTAGATTTGGTTATGATGCTTCTGCTACTCTTGCCTGTATGTACGGGGGCAATTATGGTGAGCTACTATATCAGATCGCATCTGGCGGAGTTCCTGACCAAAGTTGGAAAGCTGAGTTTGGAGTCGCAGCCCGACTTAGCATCGCGCCGTATCCTACAGAGATCAAACACAAGAACCTCGCGGGTACGCCATTAAAAGGACTCGATCACGAAGACCTTGATGCGCTGCTAAAGACCTATATGTACGATGTGCGCCTAAACGGTAAAGGACTAGAATGTGCTGGGATCAATGGCTTCATGGCTGTGCCAATGGAAATCGGTACTGACATTCCTGGTGCGTGGGCGAAGCTGGATTCTAAAATCGAACGATTTCAAATACCGGACATGCAGTATCGTACGGACCTACAAAAAAGCACTTCCAAGCGCTACTACGAAGTAAGTCGGATGGGATGGCTATGATTACGAAAAGAAACCTTGGTATCTTCCTGAGCATAGCTGTTGCTATGCTTCTGCTTTTTTGCATCCCACTTCAGTGCCAGAATACTACTGTGTCTGGTACTGTCTCCGATACTGACGCGCAGACGTGGAATAATGGTACTTGGAAGGCGGATTTACACACCGCGCCGGGGTATCCTAATTTTAGCGTTTATACAGTAAATGGCGCTCCGCTAAACACTAGCCAGATTAGCTGGTCAGGTGCGCTAGATTCAGGCGGCTCATTCTCACAAGCGATGTATAGCAATGCGTTGATTTCGCCCGCAGGGACAACGTGGACTTTTACGTTCTGCCCGAAAGCCTCAGCGCCTTGCTATACTACAGGGACTATTAGTATCTCAGGTGGCTCGCAGTCGATTACGTCGTTTGTAGGCTCGTTGCCGCCTGTGCGGTTTAGTGCGCTGGCAGTATCACCTTACGCCTATGGATATGCTGACGGTGAGATTTCACCCACGCCACAACCGGGCGGGATGTACTATAATATTACGTCGAATGCGCTACGAGTATGGAGCGGTAGCTCGTGGAGTTCGGCAGGCTCTAGTAGCGGAGGTTCGAGTAACCCGAATGACGTAGTAGTTACTGCAGCGCCGTTCTACGCCTCGACGGATGATTATACGACCACCAATACTACAGGGACGAACGCACCGGGGACTACGATCAACGTTGCTAGCTGTGCTACCTTTACGGCTAACCAAGGCGTATTTATACAGGATGCTGGCGCTGTCCTGACTGGCCGAACTGGTACAACTGCGAACGGCTCGTTTCAAATCACGAGTACTAGCTCAATAGCGAGCATCGGAAGCGGCGCACTCATTACCGGAACGAACATCCCAGCAGGCACCAGAGTGCAGTCAGCTTCGGGCACTACTGTGTATATGCTTCAAGCAGCCACTGGTGCTAATGGCGGGCTTACTTTTACTAACCCCTACATTGGCACAGTAGTCGGTTGCAACGGTACTACTCTGACAGTGACTCCTGCTACTACGACAAGTGTGTCAACGGGTACGCTAGTACAGCACGACGAGGGCGCTGCTATTAACGCGGCTGTGAATCAAGTAGCAACTCTTACGGCATTAACAGGCGTGAATAGCGGTACGGTATGGTTTCCTACTGCGCCATACTTGGTTAATGGCGTACTGCAAGATACCAGCGGGGCGAATGCTGTAATCAAAATGCCTACGCTTGTAAACTACGGTACGGTCCTGCCTATAGTTTCATTGCAGGGTTTTGGCCCGCGCTCTATTCTCATAGGCGGATCGCCATTTGCGGCTGCGTCTACTACACAGAGCACAGCTACAATTTGGTCTAGCATCCCACAAGGGAATGTGATTGGTGGATACAATTCTAGTAACGTTGGTGGAGCGGGGTTCACTCCGTTTACGAACGTGTGGCTAGATATCCAGCATATGAATTTCATGACTCCCTTGACTAACCCAGGGATGGTAATGGTGAACGCGACTAATATCGTAGCGTTCACGCTGGACGATTCTAACTGTGCTTCACTGGCTGTTACCGTGCCAGTGAATCCATCAAGTGGGTGTTACTACGAACCCACTTTGTCTAACGCCGTGCGTATACAAATAGGGATGGCAGGGGTAGGTGGCTTCTATAACGCCTTCAAGCTAGGTGAGCACTCTACTGCTACTGAGATACTAGCTGGTACTAGTGTAAACTGTATCACAGTAGATTCCGGCGTGAATACCTGGGCGGGTGGTGGTACAGGACAGCACGTTAGTAATGGTGTAGTTATAACTCACGCATGGTGCGGTCCTGGTACTAACGGAATCGTAGCGGGGACTGAAATCACTATGCTCGAAGTTGGTCTACTAGACTTAGAGCAGCTAACCGCAAACGGAATTATTGACACCGCTAATAAGCTTCATGGTACTGTAAGAATCAACGTAGCCCAGCAAGCGTCTGGCTTTACCTATTGCAACGCGAAGCCTAACGGAGCTGCGGGAGTTAGAATCCTCATGGCGCAGTGCGGTGATCCTGATACTCCTCCGTCTGTAGGACTAGAAGATTGGTCTATGCAGGAAGGCTTAGGGTCTACGTTTGTTAATGGTGGCTTAGATCTTAGTAACAGCATGACCGCTGCTAATGTAACTTGGGCTACTACGGCAGGTTATAATGCCAAAGCAGCTGTTTTTAATGGCACCACGTCAGTAGCGAATGCGGCGAATGCTACGAACACAGCGTTTGACGGCAGCCTTCCCTTCTCGATATGTGCATGGCTCAATCCTACGGCATGGACGACTTCTCCAGGGCTGATTGATAATCTAGGGGCTGGTCCTGCTTTCCCCGGTATCAGTTTTAGATTATTTGGTTCTGATGTTCCTCCGGCTGGGCGGCTTGATCTGTACCTCATCAACACCGTGGTGAGTAATGCGAACCTGATTCACGTATTCAGCACCAGCGCCACGACCGTCGCGCTAGCGCAGAATAACTTAGCTTGCTTTACCTATGACGGTACTAAGTCAGCAGCAGGTACGCTGCTTTACGCCAATGGAGTGCTCTCGCCTTCCACGGCTCAATTTAACAATCTCACCGGCTCCATCGCTTCCTCGGTACCGTTCCATATCGGCTCTATTACAGGCGGTACGAACTTTTTTAACGGAGTCGAAGGACCGTGGAGAATTTGGAACCGTGTTTTAACTGATCGTGAAATTCGTTATCTGTATCTCGCAGGCCCAAGTGGTAAGGGAGTTATTAACTAAGCTGGCAACTCTAGGATGGCTATGATGAATTTAAGAAAGCTTGCAACATATCTGAGCGTGGTTCTTGCCACGCTCATTCTTTTCTGCTCTCCGGTTCAGGGGCAGAATACTACCGTCACTGCCACTGCTTCGGATACGGATGGCCAAACCTGGAATAACGGTACGTGGCAAGCGACTTTTTATGCCAATCCTTCTTATCCTAACCTGGGGGTTTATAATATAAACGGCGTGCCCCTAGATCAGACGAAGCTGCAATGGAAAGGTTCGCTTAATGGCAGCGCGGCTTTTACTCAGGCGATGTATAATAACAGCCTGATCTCGCCAGCTGGGAGTATGTGGGTGTTTCAATTCTGCCCTAATGCTTCTTCACCTTGCGCTAGCACGCCACCGCTTACTGTCTCGGGCGGGAGTTTAAATATCACGCCGTCTACTAATGCGCTAGCGCCAGTGAGGTTTACTGCGGTAGCTTCGGCGCCGTATGCCTACGGGTATGCGGATGCAGAACTCGTACCGCCGTTGAGTCCTGGTGGGATGTACTATAATGTCTCGACCAGCAATATGCGGTTGTGGAGTGGCACAGCATGGTCGAATATTGGCGGCGGTGGGATTACGTTGACTACCACGGGTACGAGCGGGCCTTCTACGTTAGTAGGAAGTGCGCTTAATATTCCTGTATATAGTAGCGGTGGTGGTACGGTAGGGCCGAGTTCTGCCTATTTCACTCCGTTTTTCGATACTCCGACTACGATCCAAGGCACTCCGCTAGGAATGCCCGCGGCTGCCTGGGGAGTGTATCCTGACGGTGGCGCTACGACTACTACGAATGGCACTTGGGCTGTGGGTACGACGGGGAATATTAATGGCGGGTGCGGTACGTACGGGCCGGGTAAAGGTAATATGTTTATCGCGGGTGCAGGGCCAGCGGGTGCGGATTTCACTAGCGCTGTTGTATCCTGTACTGCCGGGCTAGTCGTGCTCGCGACTCCTACTTCTACCAGCGTTCCTACGGGTACGTTCGTACAGCATGATAATACTCCGCAAGGGCAGCTAGCGCTAAACTGGGAGTTTGACAACCTGTTCTGCTTCGGCATTGGCGAGTGCTACTCAATCATGCCTTTGATCTGGCCCTCTGGTACTACGTCATTCGCTACGCCTCTGGAGTTCAGAGGAGAGTCACAGTCTGGTACGGCGCAGTTTCAGACTGTGCTAAAAGGAGGCCGTGCGAGTGATATTTTTCGAGCGCCTGACAAGGCGGATAGTCCTGCTAGACGCTGCTGCATGAATGGCGGGACATTTCATGATATGACTCTGCTGGTAGATGGCGCGAACGATGCTAATACGTTCGGCTCGCTTACTAAACAAGCAGCGTGGGCAGCTCAGGGAAGGCAAGGGCTAGGAGGTTCGGACTATTCTAACTACTACTCAGGCTGGTCGGCTGTAACGCTATACGCTGGTATCAGCGCCGGTGCTACTTCTATTGGCGTGACAGGATTTGCTGGCGACCCACTTTCTAACTACCACCTTGGTGTAGCAACAACTGGCTGGCTGAAGATAGACAGCGAGTGGATCTACTACCACGGCATCGACAAAACAAGCTGCGGCGCGGCTCCGTATTGCTTGCTTAATGTAGTACGCGGAAAGACACTAGCTGGTCAAGTCTCAACCGCAGCTACGCATACGATTAGTACCGCAGTCACGCCTGTAAATCCACTAGCGCCTGCTAATGTTACTGATTGGATTCCTGCTTTGACTGTAGGAGCTTGCGCTATGGTTTTCCCAGCGCGGGATGGAAACCAGCAGCAAGGCGTACCGTACGAACACGGGTCGATTTATAATCTCTACCTGTCCTCGTATGGTAATGTAACTTCGTGGCCGGTCAATAACTCCTGCGGTATTTATATTCAAGGTTCGTTCTACGCAGGTACTATTCACAACGTAGCATCCCGGTTCCTGGTCTACGGTTTCATGATGGCGCCGCCGTTTACTAACACGGATGCGCCTCAGACCTTCGGACAGTCAAGCGATGGTATGGTTTTTGATCGCTTCGATTTTAATAACGTGGTGCCGTTTAGTACCTATCTGGGAGGACATAACACTGTACTAAGCAATAGCACGATGTACGCGGGGTCTTCTTCCCAGCAGCAGGCTATAGGAATCACTCTCTATAGTAACCCTTGCCATGTCTACGGTGCTTGCCAGAACTCCGAGATGACTGAGTGGGGGGTGGAGAATTTCTACCAAGAGTGGAATGACGGCGGCGGCGCTATTGTAGGCTACGGTCCTATGTCAGAGATCGACGGCTACTCGCATCATTTCAAGAATGGGTTTATGAATGCTCCTAGCGCGCTCATTGGGCCTACAGATTGGAGTGCTTGGTATAGCGATATTAAGGGTTTTACGTTTAATAATATTCAAATCAACGGCTCGCTGAATGACTTTAAGACGGCTGAGAACGTCATCGCTAATACCCCAAACGCTAGTATTGGCTACGATAACCAGTATAAAACAATTCACTCACAGTATGGATATAGAAGCCAGAATGTATTGCTGGCGCGGCCTGCTATGAATTCTATTTCGCCAGATTTCCTAGTTCGCGGCGCTATCAGTGGCGATCAGTTTCAAAGTCAGGAAGACCTGATAATGCTACCGGAGGATTTGAACAACAATCCTACGATTGGCACTACAAGTAATCAGGTGTTGCTGGATGCTACAGCTTTGCCGTATGGACGGTATGTTCCGATAGCAGCCCCTGGTGCTATAGCTCCAGTGGGATATGATGGTAACGTCGGAATTCCTATTGGCCAGAGATTCCCTAAAGGCACTGGTACGGTACTGGTATATGTCAAGGCTGGCACAGGAGGCGGTACGCAAAACTACTACCTTGATTGCCAATCAGGGCACGCTGGGTCGGTGCTGGGAGTAGCACTCACCGGTGCGTGGCAGTGGGTTAAGTTTTCGTATAACTCCACTGTAGTAGGAGCTCCTTGCCCATTAGGAGGTCAAGGAGCGTGGCTGAGAACAGATGCTACGTCGAACGGCACTGATCTTAGACTGGCAGCGCTAGCAATTATTCCAGACTATGACTACCTCACAGTATCGGGGCAGTTGAAAGCTGGGCAGCTAGTAGCGACTACGTTGAGTATTACCGGCGGGGGTACTATAGCAGGAGGGCTTACTGTCACAGGCGGGTTGAATGTTTCAGGAGGTATCACAGGACTGGCACCACTTGTACTACAAGGCCCCACGCTTTCGTCAGTCCCGCTAACCGTACGAGGAGCCGCATCTCACGCAGCATCGTTGTTCGAGGCACAGGACTCGACAAATGCAGTATATTGGAAGCTTAATAACGTAGGCGCGCCAGTGTGTATGACCTCGACTTGTATCTATTATGTTAACGGTGGTGCACACAACTGGACTATGAACAGTTTTGGCGACTTCACGCTTGACAATGGATTTTCAGTAGGAGGAAACAGTGTCAGACAAAACAACGCGAATTCCTATACATGGACGGCTAACGATGGAGGCTTGTATCGTCTTGGTGTAGATAGCCTTAGTGTAGGTTCTACTCCCGCAGGAAGTTCTAACGGAGCCTTCACAGCTAATACCCACGCAGGGCAGTTTGTCAACCTAACTCAGTTACAGCCGTACGCGCTCGCTCCTACGCTCAATCTCACAGGCGCAGCAGGTTCGATTAGTACTTCGTACTATGGTTGCTATTTCGATCTCGCAGGTTTGCTGATTGGCTGTACGCCAGTGGTGAATACTGCGATAGCGCCTGTGACTCCTACAGGTTCGAATTTCTACAACGTAGTCACCGGAGCTGTTCCTGGGGCGTATAAAGTACAAATGTGCCGTCAGGGAGGTTATGCGACACAGGGGTATATCGGTACACTTACCACGGGCCAGAGTTTGAGTATGAATGATACTACGGGTTCTACGTTCCTACCGGGCGACGGTACGGTTTGTAACACACAGACTGTGACTTCGGTGGCGGGTTTACGTATGACTGCTATGCGGGATCAGGTAGGAGGCGCTTGGCTTAGTCAATGGGCGGATTTTAGTACCTTCCGTCCTGTGTTTAACGACAACAACACTGGTAAGAAGTTTGTTGTAGGTCAAACCGCTACTATTCCTGCCGGGCATATGAAAGTCGCGGATACTAATGGCTGGGATGATGTAGACGGTGGAGTGCCTTCGACGTTTATTACCAGTATTACTACTAGCGGCACAAGTGGTCCTGCTACGGTTGCAGCGGGCGTACTCAACGTACCAAACTATGCCGTAGCTACGGCGGCTGGGGTTTGCTCTAACGTCACTACTTCGTTTGGAGCGAATAATCTAGATAACACCGGTGCTACAGATGTAGGAGCAAAGTGGAATAATATCGTCGCTACGCTAGATGCTACAAGTCCAGGACAAGGCTCACCGGCGTTGTGTTTTCCGGCGGGTCGGTATAAAGTCACGACTCCTGTAGTATACAGCGGCACTACTAACGTGAATAACGTAGCTATCCTGTGCGAGGGCAACGCATCTGGCCAGGGTGATTCTATGACTGCGATTCAGGCTAGTACAACGATTGATATTCTTACGTTCGACTTTTCGTCCTCGAAGATCCAAGGGCCACTAATCTCGAATTGCCAGTTTTCTGACACCAGCGGCACGGGTGCAGTACACTCCGCGATTCATTATAAGACGGTTAGTGGATCTAAGGAGTATAACGTAGGATTTCAGGAGTTGAACGGAAAGGACTATTCGACTGGTACGGTTAGTGTTACTAATGGTAGCAAGACTGTAACAGGAAGCGGCACGACGTTTACGAGCGGTATGGTCCCAGGAATTTTATGGATCAATGGCTTGCCGCAGGAAGTTCAGACGTTTAACAGCGCCACTTCGCTTTCACTCACAACGAATTATCAAGGCTCTACAAACGCTACGGCATCGTACGCGCTTTCGTACAACGGGTTCGGACGACTTTTCGATCCGATCTCTACGGCTAATCCTAGTGGTAATTTTAACCAATACTCTACGTTCTTCAACAATTATTCTGCTAACACGAAGTTCCCTGCGTTTTTCATCGGGGGGTCTAGTGGTAGCGTGGGTAATTCTAGAATGTGGTTTATAGGGGGCTATGCGGCTGAGACTGGCACGCGGCTTCCTAACAGCATCGCTGTACATATGGGAGCGTTCACTGATACTATCAAGTGGGACGTTGCGTCGAATAATTATGTCCTGTGCTGGGATATTGAGAATGGGCATAATAATTTGGTAAACGGTCTGTGCGAGAATACAGGGGCGTTCGCAGCTAATACCACCAGTCCAGCTAACGGAACCAGGCCATCTGTATACGGTGGGTACGTACACGGTGACTCTTCCTCTAACACATTCCAAAATGTATTCTCTGACGCCTATTGCGTGCAATGCGGCAGCGGAGTAAAAACTGGAACTCTGGCGCAGTTTACCACGGTGACTAATTTTAGGCTGAGATCCGTGGATACTGTATACGACGAGGCTTCTTCAGGAGTAGGTGCTACTATATACGGCGATCCTGAGCGGCCTTTGACAGCAAACCTTACTACTACCGCGGCAGCTTCGGACAACGTTACGATGGGAGGGATTTTAGGATCAGGTTCGTCAATGGGCGTTACATCCGCTAGCCACTGCCAGATCACTCCTAAGAACTCAACCGCAGCGGCAGCTTCAGTACCCTACTACACAGCGGCGACGGATGTAATCACGGTCTTTCACGCTGTTACCTCGGGCCTCCAGTATTCGATAAGTTGCAGTAGATACTAGAGAGTTGCCTTGTAGTACTGGACAAATAAAAAGCCCCCTAAACACTAGGGGGCTTTGTTTTTTGTAGCGTTGATTACATCTCGCTAAACTTCACGTCGTAGTCTATGAATTTGCTAGTGTGTCCTTCTCCGAAGACTTGGCAGAGAATTTCGTGCTCTCGCATGATTTTGAGCCTGACATTGCCTTTAAGCGGCAGCATTGTACCTGTATGAGGTGAAAACACAATTCTATTACCAACACGGGAGCTAAGGAGTTTACAAGTTTCCCCAACGCTTGTGATTGTTCCCGTAGAGGGTAAAACTTTAGCGGTCTGGGGGATAACGATAAGAGCGCCCTTTCCTTGACATGATGGACATTCCACACTTCTGGTTTTGCTCCCGTAATCTCCTCCACACTCTTCGCAAGGTTCGTTAAAGCGATTTTTATAGCCGGGTCTATCTGCGGTAACGCAAGAGCATACAATTTCGACTTTTGCTGTTCCTTTGCATTTTTCGCACTCAAAGCCGCTCCTGTAATCGTCGATCGAAATAATGATCTTATCTGCGACGGCTAGAAATTGGAAATCTAAGTCGTCGATTTTTACTAAGTTTGACTCGTCGATCTCGACAGAGCCGCTGTTTTTTTCTTCGGCTGCTAATGCCTCAGCGATTATCTTTGGATACATCGGTGTCCTCACTTACTTGTAATAACTGTTGAATTTGTAATAGCAACTTGTGGCTTGCTTCCGACATGAGTGTAGATGTATTTGCCGCCTTGACTGCGACCAGTGCAGAATTGTATGTTAACCAGCAAGGCAAGGATTCTATCGAGATTTTCACCTGTGACGTATCGGTGACATCCTGATAGAATCTCATTGCGAGTCGTGATCCCTTTATGCTCAATGAAAGTTTGCACTCTAGCAGTGGATTCGGCAAGTTCTGAATCTCCTAATCCTCGGAAAGCCCGGTCGAGATTTTTCATCACGTCGCGTAAGCACAGGATTGCGCTTGCCATGTCTTCGTAGGTTACAACGAGAGAATCCCTACTCGCACATGAGAACACCGTTGCAAGTTTGAGTACGTGTACGTGCATACGTGATTTGAAGTGTAGTATAACGTCAGTGTCTGATTCGTGGGGCTTAAGGTAGGAGCTTTGTTTGAACTTACGAAACTCAAGCCTAGCGCTATCGTCGAATGTCATTTCTCCTTTTAACTGCGAGATTTGTTTCAAGTCTTCGCTAAACTTATGATCCATCTCAATCCCACGAGGCGTTCCCTCCGTACTTACAGGCCAGAGGAGATTCTTTGACTTCTCCTCTGCATACACAAAAATTGCGCGTGCTGTAAAACCCGCATTAATGTCGCTAGTTGCGGTTTTGTTAATTTTTCTAATATAATCGGGGACACAAGCTCCGATAAGAGAGCAACACATGTCCTTAACAGTACTACTTCCGCTGTTTTTTGTATCGTAGTAATACTCCCCCCTATCCCAAGCGTCGCAGAGAAATGTCATCATCCAATCGCTGCTGCTAAGCAAGGTTGAAAGTTCTGTTGCGATGAGTGTAGCACTACCGTCTTTGGCCATAGTAATAGGACCGGGAGAATGTAGGCCGTTGCCGTTTGAGGTTGGATGAATCTGTACCTGCCCTGCGAACCCGCTAGCTAGGCGTTCGATAATCTTCGGTGCGGTGATACGGTCACTGATTACGTTTACTAAGTTGAGTTTCTTAGGATAAGCCCACACAGGATGAATAGCTGTTCCTTTTCCTACGCCCGGAGGACCAGTAAGGATAATGTAGGAGTTAGGATAAATTGTAAACGTCCCGTACTTTACATACACATGGTTCTTTAGAGTCGCAGCAACAACCGAGATAGCAGCCCAGACGTTGAATTGTTTGGGTGCCTCGGAGATAGGGTCTACCTCCTCCGAGTGTGCCACGATCCAATTTTTACTCAACAATCGTGCCATGCTACCTCTTATGCTACGATCTGCTCGATCGTTTTATATTCTTCTGCTTGGAGTTCTTCTACTAGAAGTTTGATAGAAGCGGTGTCAAGGCTCCGTAGAGTTTTAGTATCAGCAAAGTTAAAGCCCATCTCGAACTCTACTGGGATCACGAATTCAATACCATTGTCAAAACGTACTAGGATACTGTACGCACGATTCAACTGCTCGCATAAACGAGCAATATTATCATAATCAACTGGTATATCAAAACCGAGAGAGTCATGGCACTCATGGATAAGAAAACGGTCAGCCAAATCCAAGATGCTCTCAGTTTCCATGAAAAAAAGAGCAAAACCATTGTCGTCGGCAGTGACACTAGCGGGTATGTAAGCAAAAGCTTCGTTAAAAATCTTAGAATTAGCATCATTCGGCCTCAACCCAATGAATTGTCTTTCCCTTTTGAACGGTGTCTTAAGTAAACGTGTGCGGTTAACCGTATCCGTGACGTACTTGTGGAATATTTGCTTAACCATTGGTTCAATTGCATCTGCACGGTCAAGTAGAAACTGACATTGAGCCGGTGGGATAGAATGAGCCTCCTGAGCAAGACTGTCGGACATTCTTGGTCCACGCATTCCATAATTATTACCGTGTCGAACTTTCTTACCAAGGTATCTTTCGATACTCTCTTTCCACTCGGTTTTTGTTTTTGCATTTAGTGGTATCCCGAATATCGCCGAAGCGAAATTTGTATGTCTGTCTACGCCAGTTTCCAGTTCCCGCAAGGCTACCATGTTTTGTGAGAGCGCGCTTACGCTCCATTCGTCGGCAGATTTGAGATCGACGAATAATAGAATGTTACCGGGGCGTGCTACGAGACAACGCCGAAAGACTTTTGCAAGTCTTCCATGTTTTGGGAAATTTTGTGCGTTATTGCCGAAGCCAAACGTGTGTTTTCTACTAGAGCGCCTGCCGGGTAAAGTTCCAGCGACATTATAGTTTGTGAGATAGTAGGTTTGATCTTTTGTATCCGTGTAATAGCGACAGTTAAAGTAACTGGATTTGAGTTTTCCCAGTTCGCGAACAGCCAAGACTGCACGAATAGCTGGATCGCCACCTTTGCTAGCTCGAAAGTTGAATTGGTCAGCCACCAGCATTTTTTGGAGTGATAGCTCACCCGTACTAAACTTTTGTTCATAATCTCCTTCCTCGTTGCGTTTCGTAATCTTCGGAACTTCGTAGCCTATGTCTTGGAGTTTTTTAAGCAGGGCGCGTTCTCCCTGCGTTGCGTTGAGGTTAACGGAATTATCCTTGCCAATCGCGGGTGCGTTCGCTGCTCCGATAAAAACCGTACAGCCCCACTGCGCGCTGGCAATCGCACAATTTCTATTGATTTCTTCATCTACATATACCTTCGCAATTTGCATCTCGTCGCGGTTGATGCATATTCCGCGGTTGTCGATTTTGTGGTACACCCATTGCAGATTGTGTAGATACGTGCTGGTTATAACATGCTGCATGACTTACTCCTGAGAGAGCGCTAGTACAGCTTGGTCCGCAATTTCGCGGTATTTTTCGATCCCCTTGGCAGCATCCCAGAATCGGTCGTAGTCTACTTTGCTTACTATGTGAACAGGGTTGTTTGCTAGTGCGTTGAGGTTTAGCATGATGAGGATAAAGACTTCATCACGCTTTTTCTGATACTCTACTAGGAGTTCAGCTTTGGTTTTCTTTACGGCTGGCAAGGATTCCATCAAGATTCTCCAATAAAGTACGGCCACATTCGCAGTCACCACGTTTAAAAGTTGTAAATCCATAACGACACCAATCTGTATGATCTTGGTCGTCGAGTTGTTGAAACGTAAAATGCAAATTTAAAATCTCTATGAGTTGGCGCTCTAACTCGTTCATCCTATCGCTCCGAGCAATATGAGGAATAGTACGTATAAGATTAGTAGAATTTTCCAGCTCATTTAGGAACCTCCGTTGCTGTGAGCGTGGCCCTCACTATCTCGTAATAAGGGCTAACCAAAGGGACTCGCCTAATAACCTTCTCCAGCGCATCTCTCGCAGTGGCCAGCTTGGCGCGGAGTTCGAGTGCTATCGCGTTGCTTTCTTCTGCTCGTTGCGTCTCAGACTTCAGCGCGGCCTCGGCAGCTTCGGCTCGCTGCTTATAATGTGCCATCGCTCGCTTATCGCTGATCCATGTATTCGTACGGCGCAGCTCCCGAATCTCCGCCTCGGCCTTGGCGATGCGCTCGATGAGTTCGACCTCCGGTGACTTATAGCCGCTTGCTCTCCGTTTTGCGTCTGCGTAGTAAGCCTTCAAATCTTCCGGTATATCCGCTCCCGCCCGTAGCTGCTCTGGCTTATTGTTGCCGCCTTCGTGGTCGGTCATTTTTGCTCCTCTCTCATCTTGGAATCTACCCACGTCTGAACTTGTTTTGCATCTCTACGGTGTTGATCTGCGGATTTATTGGAGGTCGAGAAATGTATTCTGTCTCCGCAGAGAGAGGAGATGGCTAACTTTAACCACTCATGAATTTCCTCTGGCGTCATGTTGCCCTTCTCGCACCCCTGATAGTCGTGCAGGTTTTCGGGCCGAGATTGCAGACTCTTCTCTTTCTGTAGCTGTATTCGTCTGTCTAGCCTGTCGTAAAAGTTGCCCTTCTCGCTGTCGCTATCGTAAATAGGGTCTGTCATTGAATTCTAGCTCCTGTTCTTCGTAGACTTTGTAAGTGACGGCACAATCAAGGCAGTTGTAATGCTTGTACTCTTGCAGCTTCGTAGGACGCCAGTTAGCACCCATGCCTTTGTAGTACGGTTGGCGTGTGTACTGCTTGGTGAGAAAAGCTAACTTATGTTTGAGTTCAGGCCATAGTACGTGGTGTCGAATCAGCGTATCTATAGGAGGCATTCCTAGCTCAAATCCCAGCATCTCGTAGTAGGACTCGTCGAAGTTTATAATATTCTGCCCGAGCTGCTGCACGTTACGAAGCAGCCAATCAAGAGAGCGCCATAGCGCCACTGTCTCATTCAAGTCCTGTCGAAATAACTCAAAGCTAATAGCGCTGCGGCTGTTATTAGCAAGACCAACAAGAATAGGATAACCAGGCGTTTTTCCATAGAATTCACTGCGAGTTTGCTTGTCGCCTTTCTTTGGATATACAGTTTCGATATCGTTAGACAGCAGCTTGCTACTCTTAAACGACTCCAGAATATACATGAGCTTAGCGAATCCGTCTGGGCCATCGAAATCCGTCTCGAATGTATACGAAGGAAGCGGCTCTAGCGTGCGCTGATGAGTATTAAAATAGTCCAACTCACTACGAACTTTACCAAGCTCAAGAGACACCACAATATCACGAAGTTTCCAATTTTTAACAACGGTATCGGGGGCGAAAGAAGGCACTACAAAATGAGGGTAATTGAGCAGTCCGCTAGTAAGTAAACTGCCAGAATATTTCTCAATTTCGGACTCATACTCCGCCTCCGTTTGACCTTTCGCTTTAGTAACCCGCTTTTGTAGCTCTGGGCATAGCCACTTCCCAGCTTCTTCGAGGGCTATTATAATCGGTGGTTTGTAATGGTTAAGATCGTTCTCAAGAATTCGATAGGAGTTTTTATCTCCTACGTCCGGGCGACGACAGCAGATGTATACATTACTAAGCCCAGCCGCGCTAAGCATTTTATCATACGTATACCCATACCCGGCGCTAAAAAGATATCCTTTATCGGCATCCTGGGGGTACGGGTCATTTACTACAACCCAAACCTGCGCGCTAGGACTACCTTTCGGATGTATTGTCTGTACTGGCATAAGTCCTCAATTTTAGAAACTAAAATATGGAGCCACCTTTTACAGTGGCTCCATTCTGCATTATTGTTACCGTACCAGTGCTATTCCCGCACCATATTAGTCGAGTGCCGGATATCAGGATACTCGCTAGCACAATTCGGAACTGTGCAAATAAAGCAGCGGATTTCGTTCTTGGGCTTGCCTTGGTACGTACCCTCGACTACTTCCCACTGCGCTGTACGACCAAGCAGCGGACCAGTATACTTCCATGTGCTAGGATCAGTTTCGTCACCATCCCAATCACCGGGAAGCTGTGGATCAAGTCCGCCCTCTCCCAGCTGGTTATCCATAGGAAGACCAAAGGAGTGGCAGAAATCGTTGATGAAGCTAGGAATCGCAGAGTTCAAGCTGGTAAAAAGCGGCTTGCCCTCAAACAGCGGGTTGTCACAGATTTCAACCTGCGGATTGAGATTCGTGGTATCGCCCTTTTTGGACAGCTTGGGTTTAAAGCCCTTCAGACGTACGGTGTAAACACCGGCTGGTACTGGTTGGGGGCCTTTGAGTTCGTCTGCGTCTACTTTGAATTGAAATGCCATTTGCTTTTCTCTCTTTCGTTTCGTATTGTATTGTTTTAGTTTATCGTGGTAACGCATACTAGCCGACCTACTTCTTTACTGGTTCGGCTAATCTCTTTTTGTGCTTCGCGATGATCGCCTGGATATCAGGTTCTTCGTTCGCATCGAGAAGCAGCGTAGTAGAAGCGCGGCATTCGTAGTTGGGCTTGACTACGACTTTGTACCGTCCGCCGCTGTCTACTGAAATATAGTAAACCTCGTTAAACACGGACAAAACACTAGCGAGATACTGCGGATCAACAGTGAGTTTGCCAGTATAAGCAGTTTCCTTTGCTGTGCTTTTGTCTCTGTCTTTTTCATCCCGTACGTGAAATACGCAAATAATATTGCCAAGCGTACCAAACTCAGCTACGAGATACTCAAGATAACCTTTCACTCCGTTGATAACATCCCAGCCTTGTGGTACGCGGAGAATGGAGATTGGGGAGAGTTTGATTTCGCGGTAGTAGTCCTTCCCCATCTGTTTCATCAGCTCGTTCTCCATAGCTTTTTTCATATAGCTTACGGAGTCGAACACGAAGGTAGTAGGATTTGGCAGGCCCTTAGACTTGCGGTATTTAAAGTTATTCAGGTCTTTTTCTACCTCAGCCATCGCCCACGGTGAAACTTGGGATATATCTTGAACAGTCTTTACCATCACGTTCGGCTTACCTCGTAGCGAAGCAGCGCGTCCGTCAAAATCGTAGATCAGGGTTGGGCCGGGTGCTGTAGAAGCCATCCAACTCTTACCAGTTTTAGGCTCACCAATAATAGCAATCTTGAGCCATGCTTCTGACGCAATTTGAGCGGGATTTATCAGCCCGCTCAAACCTGCGAATGGATCACTTGGAATACTAGGCGTTGAACTCATTGTCGTTTCGTCCTTTTATAGCGTGTCTAGTTTTGTTCCCACAAAGGGTTTGAATGTTGGCTTTTCTGGTTCGTCGGCTGGTTCGTCCGTAGTACCAGTTTCTACATGCTCAAGGCCCGGCTCGTGAGGTTCTACAACTTCCGTAGCCCCGTCGGTTGTTTTTTCCGTGTTTTCCGTAGGAGTCAACGCGGTTTCATCGTTAGAATCTCCAGCAGCATCAAGATCGAGAATACTAACAGAATCGACATTTTCACCTTCGGCTTGATTAGATGCTACCGCCTGCAAAAGCGCAATAGCAACTTGAGTGTGTGCTTCGCAGAACGGCTGTTCTACCTCAGGAGCAATTGGCTCCCAGACCATACGTTTTGCTACCCGATTGCACGCCACGCGGCTAGGAAGCAAATACTGACAGAGTAGGCCGCTTTCCAACTCTGCTTTAATCAGTTTGCGAAATTTAAACTCACGCATCGAATTTTTCCTCGCTAACGATATCTGCTACCAGTGCTTCTTCGATAGTGGCGCTGAAAATCGCAATGCCTTTTGCGGCGAAGAAGGAAGTTAACTGCAACCTAAACTCGTCATCCATCCCAATGTTGTAATCATCAGGGCATTTGATAGCTAGGTGAATAATCTTATACGGCCCAACTCGAACCGTATCAAGATCCACTACTGTTGGTTGCTTCTTTGCTGGCTCGTGCATTCTCCCTCGCAGCTTCTTCCACGGCATCTACAGTTTCGCAATCCCATACAGGCTGTTTGACACCAGTAGCGTTAAGCTTTATTAACTGTGAATCTGGTGATACTCTGTGAACGCCATGCCAAGGGCAGACATTGTGCATGAAATTATTGCACATCATGGTATTCCAGTCGCCGTCTCTACCAGAAGCGATAAAGTCGAAAATCTTCGTAGCGGTGCTAATCATACGCATACGGTACGCTTCGAGCTGTGCGTCGGTTTTGCGTAGGATACCGCGGCGAAACCGATCAGCAGGATTGACCTCTTTCTTCACCTGCAAGAAATTCATAATAATTGAATTGCACGTACGAGTCGATTCGGGCATTATTCGTTTGAGGATTGCGTTGGTAGCGAAGACGTATCCGCACATACCGTCTTGGATTTCGTACGAGTCCATAGGGTTCTTCCCCCTAAAGTCCTTGGCAGTTTTATGATCCATCGGACAAATGCTAGACCCGTTATCGACGAGCAAATCGATTTTTCCACTAAGATAAAGCCTAAATGGAGCGTACTGGTATAATGTAGCATCAGCCAGCAAGGGTACTTCCTTACTCTTACCAAAATAAAGCTCTGTCCCAATAACTCGGAGGCGCTCGTTTTCGACGTTGTGTACATTTGCGTACTCCGCCATTTGAAGTGCGAATCCTGGGAAAGCTCCCAGCTTTATATAGTCTGGGTGCTTGCTAAACTGCTCGTCAATACGAAACTGTTCCCACAATTTCATCCCGGTGTTCATGTACCATTTCTGCAAGTTGAAGTCGGGAGCCTTGCGATCACGGTAGTAGATTTCGACCATCTTATGTACGAGAGTGCCGTATACTAGAAACCAAAACGCACCCCGCTCACGCCAGCCTTCGATCATTTCTAGCTGGAACTTGGCTTCGCACGAGCGATAGGTTTGTAGCATGTGGTTATCGAGGTAGATTTCTAGTACGCCATCCTCACCGAATTTGAGCCAATGCAGCTTTTCTACTGCTGCGTGGATATTTGGTGGATAAATTGGATACGGCCTTAAAGCATTTTCATTGTAGTCCATCGTCAATATTCCCTTCTTGGGTGTACGTTGCCGCCGAGCCTTAGCAGTACAAATCTTCGATTATTTAACACCGTTGCTAAGCCTGTTAGCGTCACGGACAAGATTGTATGCCTACTAAGACCCGGCGGCAATGTACGATTGCCGTACTACTATCGTGCTTCACTTCTAATCTTAGCTAAAAGCTGATGACCTTCTATGGTAGTTTCCATTTCCATTAAAATAGAAATCCCCCACATAACAGCAGCTAGGTTGTCGTCTACAGCAGAACCGTAGAGTAAAAATTTCTGCCAGTGTTCTGTAATATGATTCATACGATCCCGTACGAAAGCCTCGTCGCCTAAGCCTGTACGATAATTGTAATCTCCATGCTTCGCAGCACCCATTGTATAACGCTGCGCCAACCTTCGTACTGCACAGATAGGAACTAAATCGTGCCGAAGTTCCTGCTGCGAAGAAGTTGCGCCGCTGCTAAAAGTCACTCTGTCGTCGTCAAGGATTTCAATTTTTGGCGTCTTAAAAGCTAAATCAAATCCGGCTTCTTCCTCTAACACTATCGGCTCCACTTGAGGCAGGCCAAGAAAAAACAAATCCTGAGTCTCCGGAGGAGCAGTAGGAATCCATTTACGAAATTCGTGGTAACTATGAATTCCCGCAGAGCGCTTATAAAGTTCATAAGCTCTTATGTAGTCATTTTCCGAACGCGCCATCACTTCCCTCCTCCCATCATTTTCAAAATCTGATCCTGAGTCAGCCCTTGTTTAAGCATCAATTCGAGCTGCGCTCTCAACTGTACTACCGCATCTTCCGGTGCTATCACTTTCGTGCGCCGAGTTTTCTTAACAGTAACAGAAGTTGCGTCGGCTGTATCACCAGTCGATATACGAGGGACGAACTGTTTTCCCGCGTTTCTGTGGAAGTGCTCGACTCTGCGTTTTTCCCGCTCATAAAGCAACCCCGAATACATCGCTTGGTGATATTCAATCGCCATTGCTAGTTCGGCGTCTGATATCGTATTAATCTTACGCTGTACAAACAGCCAGTCCAGCCCGCCAAAGATAATATGCCGAGCTTTCTGCGTCCGCGTGTAAGTCTGCTTTGTCTCTTCGTTAACATGAGTAGATTTCCGTATCAAAATCTCCTCTGTTACCTCGATGGCTTTCATACAGTGCATACAATACTGCGGGTCAATTCCAGAGGCAAAATGCGTGCAATACGTAATAGCACACCTAGCACAAATGGCATGGCCAATAGGTGCGGTTAAGTTCTGATGTAAACAAACATCACACACGGTTTGCCGGTCTGCCATATCAACCGGCAATTCCACTTCTATTTCACCTTCAGTAGAGACAGGGATTTCGGACGGTTCTTCCATCGTATCTCCGTTAGTCGATGATGAGTCTACAAGCTAGCCCTCTAAGACAGTTTATGCAGCGTGGGACTTCAGTATTAGGAATGGGCTTTCCATTCTCAGGATTCTCGCCCACTAACCAATACTCGGAATTACCGCCACACTTACTACACCGTAGCGGCATCTGATTCAACGGTATCTTCTTCAGTAGTGCCATTAGATAACTCCGCAGCGCTGAGGAATTTGGTACGTAGTTCAGGTAATTCATTGGAGAAAAAAGCGTCCAGCAGGACACGCACCAGTAGACCCGCGTGTCCTTTATACGGTGGGGTGTTTAAAATGGCATTATGAAAAGGGGATACTCTGAATGTACGAAGAGGTTTTCTTTTGGAGGGCATTTTAAAACTTCCGTTTCCGAACGCAGATTGCGGTACTAGGGAAGTGTAACAGGGGTGTTACCCCTTGTCAAGCGGCTTGTAAGTCGTTTGTTTTGTTCGACTTGAAGCCTTATCCAAGCCCTTTGGACGCCCCTTCAACGAGTCCGCCCCGGAAAAGCAGCCCGCGAGCCGTCGAAGGCATCACGGGCGCGTCTGAGAGCGTCGCTATTACTACGCTGGCTTATCATCATCTACAGGATCAGCCGTAGCAGCAATATACTTCCCTTTAGTCTTGGGCCATATTACTGCCAGAAACTCTCTGGTTTCTGCGCATTTGGTACAGTACAAAGTGCGGTATACGTGAACGTCGCCTCCTATTTGACGACGAGAGTTACTGTCATCTACGACAGCAAAGTTGTGCCCTGATTTAGAGCAGGGCGTTTCTTTCTTAACCTCAGCCATAGTTACTCCTCTCTAAAGAAAATATGGTGCCCGATCTTTACCGTTTGCGTGAGCTTAGCAAAATTCCAACTACGAGGAGGAGGAATAATATCACTATAGTACATTGTAGCTCCTCCAGTGAGATCCGGCTGGCTACCGGCAGAGAGAATATCAGAGGCAACTTTCTGACAGAGTTGCCACTGAGAATCAGTTTGAGCAGGGTAGCTAGCAAGTTGATGATCCTCCGGGGCTGTGATGCTAGAGAATTGACGATACGCGGTAACTACTTTATAGACAGAGTTACCAGTACGGAGGGAGCGATTCCTGATAACGCAGCCTACCGCGCGTATACCAGTTTCTCCCTCCGAGCGAGCCTCACGCCACAAACAGAGCGCGAGCATGAAAAAATCAGCAGGTGCTGCCATTAGAGTTCCTCTTTGAAACACCATATTCGGCGTTGCTGCCACTCAAAATCTGTGAAGTTGTGACGTACTACCGTAGGACACCAGAGATCAGTAAGCTGAAAATAATCTCCGTCTGAAGGTTTAACTGAGAGCCTGTCGTACATAAAAATCGTAGTACGACACTGACTGCAATAAACAGCAATAGGCCACCCAATATCAGGTGGCACTATGCTGGTAATGTAGATGCCGGGTTTCTCATCCATTATTCATCTCCCTTTGCATTTGGAACTGGCCCCGTATCATTTCGTGCTGAGCTAGCACCATCGCGATATCATTCATACTCACAAACGAACCATGCGCACGGCTCAGATTAGAGTCTTGAGCAGTTTTATAGAGATAGTCGCCAAGCCCCAGCAAATTTTCAGCCCCATTATCGTCAAGTACCACCCTACTGTCAGCGCTAGTAGGAAGCTTAAAAGATATCCTAGTAGGGAAGTTGGTCTTAATATCCCCATCGACGACTTTAACCGAGGGGCGCTGTGTAGCTGCGATGATGTGTACTCCGACAGCTCTACTAATCTGGGCGAGCATTTTGAGGGAGTCGGAAATTCTAACACGACGTGAGTCCTTGTCCTCATCCTTGGCAAGCTCCTTATCTTGCCCTATTACGTCAGCTAGCTCGTCTATTATCAGCACAAGGTACGGCAATTTGTTATTAGGGTTTAGCGTATTGTACTCCCCTATATTACGGCACACACCTTTCATTTTTTCAGTCCTACGACGTACAGTTTTCAGCAGATTACCCATTACCTGATGAAGGTCTTCTATTTTATCTACCGTCTCTGCTACATGTGGTAGCGATGCGAAGAGTGTAAGATCGAGCTGTTTTGTATCAACGAGATAAAACCGTAGCTCCTCGGGCGACTTCTGCACCGCAAGCGAGGTTATTAGTTGAGAAGTAAAAACAGACTTACCGCTTCCAGTAGTGCCAGCAATAAGAATATGAGGCTGAACGGCAAGGTCAAGAGTAAAATTGGTTCCGACGGGGGTTTGTCCCATGAGGAGCGGGAGCGCCATTTTATTAGTATCTGCGGAAGTTGCCAACCAGTGTAAGCATCTGTCAAAACTAATAATACTCCGATCACGATTAGGTACGGCGATGGATATTTCATCACGAATCCTCTGTATTACTACAGACTCAGCGCCTACACTCATTGCCAAGTCCTCCGTACGAGAGAGTACTTTGGAAAGTTGAGACGTAGGATTGGGGGTGAAGAAATACTGAGATACAACCGGGCCAACATCTACCCGGTTGTATCTTGCTACGAAGCCCAGCGATGCCATTTTAATAGCGAGTCGTAGGGCGGTGTCAGGTATTACGGGCGTCGTGCCCATTACTACACCTTCCCTTCAGGGGGCGGATAATCGTAGCATGTGATAGTAACACGCTTGATTGGCCGGGTATAAGATTTCATCCTATCCATAGGCTGCCAATCAAATACCTTAGTGAAAACGGCGTCGAGACGTTTCCCCAACGCTATCGCAGCGGACTGCTCGTTAGAGTTTAATTTCGTCTGACGTGCCCGTAGCGCGAGGCTGAATAATAGTAGCTCAGCCTCGGATTGGAAAATCTCAATCTCTATTTTCATACTTTACCCTCCTGCAACCTCGCACGAAAGTTATCGTCTACTAGCGCGAGTCGCTGTACAGGTGCGAGGAATCCAAACGCGGTTTTGAAATCAACCTTGTTACGATCGAACACGAGGAAGTATCCGCCGGTTTTATCTGCGAGATTCTTCAGCGTTTGGTACTCGCGCGACTCAGGGTTAGCCTCGTAGGAGGTAATCAGCACCGTATCTACCGGAGTCAAGCTCTCAACAGCCTTGTTAATGCAACGATCTTGGTAGTCAAAATCGTCGAAATTCGGCGAGCCATCGCTGAATACGATGTAGCGTGTAGCGTACGGGAGCTTGCCCATAGCACTCCACAGCGTAGCAAACAACGGCGTCATACCCGTAGCTGTGATATGCTGTACTAGCAAGGCGAGCGCTGGCAAATCCACACTGAGCTTGGTCAAATCCGTATTACGGTAGTTCATCGGGTGAACTGCAACCGCGGTGGTATTAGGAATGCAGTTACGCATAAACTCCTCGCAACCAAGAATCGCATCCTTAATACGCTCACCTTCCATTGAGGAAGAGTCGTCGAAGATTATACGAATCTTCTCAGGCGCGTCAGTCGGATTGATATAGCGGATTTCAGTTGAGAGTGCGTTTGTAGTAGCGGCTTCACCGCTCGGCAGTGCTGCTGAGTCTTTGCGCTTCTGTTCTTCTAGCAGCGCAGCAAGACCTACCTTTTTAGGCGCGAACTTAAAATTACCGGTTGTCATTTTACAGCCTCCTTGCCGATCTTGACGCGGACTTTTTCTTGCCCGGTGTACGGTGCGTGATTTTTATTCCTATAGGCAATCGAATCGTGTAGCAGATCGCCATCGGTGATTTTTTTGTTTGGTACAAAGCAAGCATAGAACGCAGAAATGTCAATAGTACGCTTACCTTTTGTAACGGTGAAAGGTGCGTGGATATAATCGCCTAGTGAACTAATCATCACAGCGCGTCTGCAATTAATACATTTCATACAGCTGCTCCTACTAAGGATTTAACTCCTTAAACTTCCACTCTCGTAGGAAAGTGGAAAGTTAAACAGTTAAGCTTTGTTAGCAGCGGCAATCTCCTGTTGTTTCTTTAGAATCCCTTGATATTCTTTCCACGCACTCTCAAACAAATCCCACTTGGTATGATCGCCTTGGTTCCTATCAGGATGGTAAAGCATAGCTCCCAGCCGATAGTACTTGCGAGTGTTCGATTCAAAATCGGCCACGCTACAGTGAGTCATACCAGATAGCACCAGCAGCAGTTGTGGCAGCGTACGCGTTGGCCGCGCAGCAGGTGGCGCCACTTTCTGATAGAAGAATTCATCCTGCGATTTCTTCTCGAACCTAGGAGTCCACGCTCCATTACGCTGTGCTGTATGCCCCGTGATAAAATCCTGTATCGTGGCGTACTTCGTAGCAATTGGCTCGATGTTATAAGCCGGGATCAAGTCAATCTTTCCCACGGCCTCACGATACAACGTGAACTTGTCCTGTGGAATCGTCCACACATTCGTAGCAGCATCAAACAGCCGTTCATTAACCGGAATCTGTTTAAGTAGCTCAACAGCTACCTTGACATTCTGGCGGTCGAATTTAAAATTCGGCGGTGTGTAGTAATCGTGGATGTGCTTGGTAAAAACGAGATCGACATACTTCAACCCCATGATATCTCGTTCTTTGAACTGTATACAGAGTGCCATTACGGTACCACCTTCTCCGCACGTAGCGGGATTTACTTTGCCGTACAACACGAAAAGGGAAGCCAGCAGTTTCGCTTGGCTTCCCGGTCGCATCTTATCTCAGATGGGATTAATTTTCGTTTAGTACAGTTTAGCCCTGTGCCTGATTACCAGCAGCCATGTTAGCAATCATCTGACGAAGTGCGGCGAGGTCGAGGCCCGTAGAAGCAGCCAAACCTGTGAGCGACTTCTCCAGCGGCGACAGCTTACGATTTGTAGGCTCACGCAGCCATTCAATCGTATCAATCGGCTCCGCCGTCTCAGCGAACACGAATTCGTTCTTGGTTTCGTCGAATTCCTTGAGCGCGCCGCTGACCTTAGCGTTGAACTTCGCAGCGATTCCCTTGTTGATGATATTCACGCGCTCCTCTGCGTCAGGAATCAACGACTCAAAACCTTCCTGCGAGCCGACACTGTAGTACTTCACAGTGAAAGCGCCAGCAAGCTGGTATTCCTTGTTGTCCTTCAGCGTTTCAACCGTCTTATCGCTGGACGACAGCTTGGTTTTAGAATCGTCAACCTTGCCTTCGGAATTAATGCTAGCAAAGCGGCGGTACGTCATGTTTTCCGATTTTACTGCCACATCGGAGGTTGTAGGCTCAGTCAGGTTGGGCGTGGTTTCAGTAGTGCTCATTGGTAGTGCTCCTTTTCTCTAGCTAGAGAGAGTGATTAATACAGCTAGACTCTAATGCTAGTTCGTAATAGCAGTTTAGAATCTGTAAGATACATAAAACTTTGGAAACTTGCAGGCAGCTTTATTTGCTCGTTTAAGATACGGGCCTTGGACTCCCGTATCCCTGCATTGCTTTATGTATCTTACAGAGCCTAAGCTCTGTTTGTCAAGTCTTTTGTCGGCTCGAAGTGAGAATAAACGGTCGGAAAATGTTTGCCGCAGGCTTGACATTCCCAGTATTGTGACCGTTCGCGCAGCCGGATCGGGCCTCTGTATTTCACTAGCATCGACCGACGATGCAGGCAGAACAGTTGTCGTAGCAAGCGCAATATCCGCATTAGAATCGCTCCTTGGTGAGATCGTACAAACGGTAGTACGTGCCGTAAAGCGGAAATCCCCATTTGATTACATACTCAGCGAGGATCATGTTACGGCAATTTGCTAGCAACGAGATTGATTCGCTAGTCTCAAATATATCATGGTTGCGTGAGACTGAGATATACGCAATGAGCTTATCTATATAAACAAGCGCCATTGTATCTCGGATTGTATCCTGCTGAAGCCCCATGAGCTTATCCTGCTCTTCTTCGTAGCGGCTTTTAAACCGCTGCGTACGCTCGAACGGGTCCCGAGTTTTATCAATCGGTTGCGTCATTAGAATCTCCGCGATACGATCGGGTGAGAATGTGCGTGGACGTTGAATGTAGCGTGGCTCTCAACTTTATGAGCGAACGCGAATGACAGCACGAAAAACAATAGAGTGTGCATATACCCTCCTACGATACTACCAACTTGGACGTTTTTCACGTTGTCTAAGTGGTTCCACGTCACGGTGAGTTGTGAATCGGTAGTATCGTAGCAAGGTATATACGAGGATACCATTGCTAGCCTGATTTTTGGTAGGTTCAGGCAACCTCATTTTGTCCTCCTAGACCGAAGAGTCGGTTATCTTTTACAGCACCACAGAAGATTAGCCTAGCGTGGCTCTAATAGATCATCGCATCCTCCTAGTAATTCATCATAGCGCTATCTGTGTTGGCAGCAGCGCTATCATTAATCACTTAGAGTCTGGTCTGGTTAGACCATCTAAGATTTCATTCAAATTCCCCTGCGGCTTTATCGTAACCGCCGCTGGCATTTTTACTTTAATCGAGGCACTCGCGAGCGTATCAGCGATATTCTTCACGCCCGTGTGATAAACCACCACCGCTGCGCTTTGCTGTTCTTCGAACGCAGCCACAATCGCATTACCCTCAGCGAGCATCGCTACAGAATCAGCCTCGCAGCCACTGGAGCAATAGAGAGCAGAGCTAGGCGCGTTCGAAGTTTCCTGATCGAAGCGCTCGTAGCACGACAAACACTCAAGCATTTTCATTTGCGAGTTGTTCCTCCATACGCGCTATTGTAGAGTTAACCAGATCCTCAGCATGTGCAGGGCACAGGTTAGAATCCAAGATAGCTGTGGCATTAAATTCGTGCGAATCTGCCACACAAACCATGAATCTACAGCCACACACGTAGCAATGACAATCGTATTCGATCATTAGAGTTCTATATCCTCCTCGATTGACGGTAGTGGTTTACCTTCGTACACAGCATTCAAACTATTCACTAAAGCATCGCCTTGCGTAGGATCAACTTTAATCTCAGGTTCCTTATACGTACCATTCATCCTAGCAAGAGCCTCAGTCTCAGCCTTAGCATATCCCGGA
>Ga0193692_1000013_pt1 | contig 49981 bp, 31 predicted proteins | sample L3a1metaG_FD_144917 | JGI IMG/M metagenome (GOLD analysis project Ga0193692, IMG submission 144917) | Soil microbial communities from a riparian zone of the East river system, Colorado, United States - L3a1 | ecosystem: Environmental > Terrestrial > Soil > Riparian zone | place: USA: East River... | reverse complement strand
TTTTAATTTATATATTTTTTATAATATAATTTTTTTTTTTTTTTTTTTTTTTATATTTTTTTTTTTTTTTTTTTTTTTTTTTTTTTTTTTTTTTTTTTTTTTTTTTTTTAACTATAATTTTTACATAAAATACCGTATATTTTTATGCAATATCGAAAATATTGTAAAGGGGGTAAATAAGAGCTTTTTAAAGAGGGTAAATATTGTAAAATATTATTTATCTTTTATAGAATCTAAAGGAATCGAACCTTTTTATAAAATTACCGTAAAAATTATAGTTAATACCAATTAACAATAGACCCTTTATTTTAAAAAGGGGGTAATAAATTTAAAAGTTTATAAAAACAGTTATTTTTTAGAAATAGGAAGCATAATTCTATCTGTTTCAGCTAATTTAGAAGTTGAAGCTTTAGGAGTAGTAGAATTATCTTATCATTTACTATTTTCAACATCAATGTAATCAATAGTTTTGTCTTTATTTTGATGTCTAATTACGTCTAAATCATACATTTCTTCATTTATAGATATTTCTTTAAAATATTGATTATATTGTTCTTCATAATCTAGAAAAACAGGTGCTTCAGTTGTTGTACTTTCATTATCATCATTATCAGGTTTTACATTTTTTATTCCTTCGATTATAGAATCTCAATAAATATAAATTAAACATAAAGAAACAATAGATAATCCGATTAAATAATATTTATTTAATTTGATTCAACTTTCTTTTTCATCTCTGCCCATACTTTTATCATGAACGATTTCTTCATTTTTCAATTCTCTTCCACTGGAGGGAATTTCAGACTTAATTATTTTGGTTTCAGATTTATTTTCAACTAATTCAGATTTATCTTCAATTATATTAGATTTATTTTCCTCAGTAATAACATTGAATATTTTAATTAAAGTTTTATAAATTTTGCTTTCATGAATAAAATTAACATATTCCATTCAATAATACTCAATTTCTGCAATAATTTCTTTTAATCCATAAATATCTGATATTAAAATTCCAAATGTAGATAAGAAAATATAATTAATAATTTTAAATATAAAACTCATTATTCTAATTTTACTAAAATATTTTATTAAAATTGTAAATAAAGCTATTTTAGTTATTAAATTTTTAAATTTAAAAATAAAACCTAAAAATCTAAAATAATAAGATTTTAAAAAAACTTTAATAGTTATTTTATCTTCATCTTTTTTATCTTCATCTTTTTTATCTTCATTTTGTTTTTGTGTTTTAAGATCTTTTAATGATTTAGAAGAAGACAATTCTTTAAATTTTTCTACTAATTCTGTTTTAGTTAAATTTTCTGGTTTAATAAATACTAAACCATTATTAAATACAAAACTTCTAAAAGGTTCAATTGTAATAATTAATACAATTAATATTAAATTTAATAAATTCATTTTGTTTTTATTTTCTCTCCCCAAAATTAAAAAGTAATTATCAACTTTAATTTTAATTTAAATAGCTTGTTTTAAAAGGCTTATAAATTTTCCCCTTCACCCAAATTAGAATTTAGCAGAATCGAACTGCAATATAAACCTCGGATAGATCTATAGTTAAAACCATTTAACTTTAAATCCGTTTTTTTTTTGTTTTAAAGGGGGTAATTTAATTAAAATAAAAATAAAGATCAAATTATTAATCTTTTTTACTAAAGATGATAATAAGACATTATAGTAAGAATCAAATGATTAATCTCCGGTTTAAATAAACTCATAGCTGGTAGATGTTCAATTATAAGTCTTAACTCAGTCTGAGTTATAGCATAATGAATAATATCTTGACTATAAAGGATATTTAATTCTTCAAATTTTACTTGTTGAAGTACACCGGCTGGTGAATTAATAGGGTATTCATATAAATCCATTGCAATTTCTCTTCATTGTTCAAAAGATTGAGTATTTAATATAGTTAGACTATCTAAGGAAGTAGTATTATCAAATATATCTACATTAGAAGGTATAGTTCCTTCATTTGTACATGATAAATATGAATTTTGAGTATGAGTCATCATACCTTCACTTATTTCAAAATCTATTCAATTTTCACTATCAAACATATCTTGAGATACATTTGTTTCTGAGGAAGTTACACTTAAAGTTTGAGATTCACTTGATTCTAAGGAAGTCATACTTAAAGTTTGAGATTCACTTGATTCTGAGGAAGTCATACTTAAAGTTTGAGATTCACTTGATTCTGAGGAAGTTAATCTAATAGGATTTGAGGCTATTAATAAAGTAAGAGCTAATACATCTTTTTCTGAACTATTTGTTATAACAGATATATTTTCAGAAGAATTTGGAGTATTTAAGTTAAAAAATGTAAAACTATAAATAACTCCATTACTAGCTAAGATAGGAAATAATAATAATATAATTTCAAGAAAAAAATTTATATTCATTATTGTAAAAAATTTTTTTTTAGTTCTAAAATTAGTATTAAATTTTCATTTAATAACGATTAACGATGATACCTAAGTATCATATGATACTGATTATATTAATTCCAATAGTATTGATATTACTATAAATTAATTAATCAATATAAAAAGTTAAAGAAAATAAAACTTAAAATAAAATTTTCTCAGGAGTAAACAAAGTTTACTCCTTCTTTTATGCTATAAATCATCTAATTATTTTTTTTTTTTTTTAGAGATTATAAGCAAGGTTGTATAGAGTGAAAAATTAACACAGTTAAAAATTCACTCTATTCTTTTATTTATTTAATTTGTGAAAGAAATTCCATTAAGAAGGTGACTTATCTATTTAAGTCTTAAAAATAAATAATTTTTCTTTCACGTTTGTACTTTTTAATTTTAACCCTTAAAATTTATAATACAAATATAATGCCTTGTGCTTCATTATAAATTATAATGAATAAAGATTTCGACTGTACATTAAGCATCATTTCAGACACCCACCGATGACCCAGTCTGTCGCGATAGTTTACTCTACCGACGGTCTTAACGCTAAACAAACATCTTTGACCTGTTTTCATCAGTATTGCTATAATGTTTTTTATATAAATTTTTAGTAAAAATTGCTTTATATCTTACATTATAACTATATATTAATATATTAAATTAATTTGTATTTCATTTCAGGAATTATATATGGAGATACTATATTTATAAGATCTGTCATAGATTCTGTTCATATATAAATTAAGTATTGATCTTTGTTTCCTGCTGATTGAATAGAAGCTTTAAGATTAAAATTATTATTTAATGCTTTAATAAGAAGTAAACAATCATTATAAGAAAAAGAATTAGTGCGTAATTTTAAACTTTTACCTACTTTAGCACCATCAACCATAATTCAGATAGCTAAAGCTAAAGGAGTTAAATATTGATCGATACACTCTGGCACATGTTTTATTTTTTTGTCATATCATAATTCATATATTCAATTAAAACTAGTGTAAGTTCAAGTTGAAAATCTTGCTACTTTTCTTCTTTTACCTTTATCACCTAATCTAGTGGTAATAAAAGGTAATTTAGAATTACAATAACCTAATTCTGAGAATAATTTATGTAAGAACATTAAATAATTAACATGAGAAGCTTCTTGAGAGAAACTAAATCTAGTTCCTACTCCTAAGAATCTTTTTTCACCTTGACCATCTCCAAGAAGAGATCCGAATATTATAGAAATTATATCTTTATTATGTGGTCCTATTCTATAAATACCTTTAAGTCTACTAACTTTAGGTTGATTATTTAAATAAATAGGTGTAATTAATAATAAAGAAACACAAATTAAATATAAATAATACATTTGAGGCTTATTTACAAAACCTCATAAACTCATTTGACCATAAGGTAAAACATACAAACTTACTTAAATGTACATGAAATTTTACATAATAAGCTAGAATATCTTTAAATTCGAATATCCTATTAGTTAAAAATACCAATATAACTAAAAGTTTCGACTGTGCATTAAGCATCATTTCAGACACCCATTAGTGACCCAGTCTGTCGCGATCATTTATATAACCGACGATCTTAAAGTTTAACCTTCTTTGATCGTTTTCACTAATATCGCCAAATAATCTTAAAGACTATTTTACATCTCCGTCGAGATATACCACTTTAATCTTCCTTTTTCTATAAAGATTGCAGAAAGATTATTACTCATGGGACTATGAATTAACAGAAACAAATATAAAGTTTATTTGAGATATAAAAAGGCAAGGAATATAATCTTAAATAATGTAAACTAAAACTAATATGAAACATATTAAAATATTAGTTTACTCTTTTAATGTGATTGAATTAAAAACGAAATTATCTATTGGAATAATTTGAAATAAGTAGTCTATTTAATTTTAACAAGGGGGTAAAATTTATAAAAAATCAATAGAAATTATAGTTTATTTTCTTTTAAAAGATTCATAAACTTTTATATAATCTTCAAGATTATTATGTATATCTGAAATAAAGAAAATAGAAGAGCTTAAACCCATAATAACACAAATTAAAATTATTCATATGTAAATTGTACTCATTTTTTTATTTAGAGTTATAATTTTATTAATAATTAATTCTAAGTTATGATTTAATTTATTTCCTAGAACTGAAGATAAGTTTAAATTTATACTATTTTTTAAATAAAATTTAAATATAATTTGAATGGCTAAAACGATTAACATGTACACACAAATATAATTTATTAATTCTAAGTTTGATAGTAAAATTTCTAAAGGACTAGATGAAGTATTTTCACCTATAAATTTACTTATATTAGGATTATCAATAGTAGGAGAAATGTTGTTTTCCACATTTTCTCTAATATCTCTATTTCTATTGTATTGAGAAAAAGATGAGTGTATTAAACCTCCTAGTAAACCAGAACCTATAACAACCCCTGCTTTTTGCAAAGGTGGAAGAGAAGTTTTAGCTATAGTTTTACCTACAGCTCCTGCTACTCCTGTAATAGCGGCACCTAATCCTATTTGAGTTCCAATGGTTTGTAATCCTTGTCCTATGGCTTTACCAGCTTCTTTAGTCACCGAGATATGTCCATGTAAATTTACATCTGTATCATTATCTGACATAAAGCATATTAAATCTGATAAAGATAAATTTACATAATTCAATTTTATACTTATGAAAATATAGATACATGTAATTAATGTGAAATTTCTTATAAATTTTAACATTATTGTAAAATTATAAATTAACCCTTTGGGACTGGTATTAAATGTCAAATATAAAATATTTGTTGGTAAGTTACTAGTAATATTACTTACTAGTTTACCTGTGCTTAATTTATTCATTATTTCAAATATCTCAAGGGGGGGGTAAATAAAACAAAAATGATGATAATTTACATTAGGTGAAATTACTAAAGGAATCTAGAGCAAAACCAGCTGCTCCCATGAAAGCTTCAGTATTTCTACTAATATGAGCCGCAGTTTCAACCGTAGTTCCCACTGAACTTGGTGTTTGAGGAATCATTAAAGATGAGTCTAAAGCAGAATAAATTTCTGAAGTTCCTACTCTTGTTTGTCTTATTTCTTCTAATTTTCTTAAGATAGCAGAAGTACTTTCTCTTGTTTCATCTAAAGCTCTTAAAATTCTTTCTTCTGAGTTTACAGAATTTTGTAATCTTAAGGAATGTTGTAAAGCAAGTTGTTCTTGAATTGCACTTGCATCAGTCACTCTATCACCAGTTCAATTATATGGTCAAGAACTTATTGGAGAGGCTGTAACATTAGCATTTATATTAGTAAAAATTCTAGTACTTTCTGATCATCAAGCATATCCAATGGTTCCTCCTATTCCGATTCATAATGGAATGAATACGAAATCATTATGCAATAAATTGTTTAATAAAGTCATTTTAATTTTATTTAATTTTAATAATAGTGTCTAAAGTACTTATTTCGATTATACATAAAAATTAGATTATCTAACTTTTAAAATCCGGAACTAGAAGTACGGCTTAATTCCTAATTTTGTCCCTCTTCCTATCAACCTCCCTCAATGTATTCTCTTTTGGAATCAAACAAAAATCTGCATTCCAAAGAAATGTCGTTCTACCGTTAAACTAAGAGAATTCTTCCTTTTATATTAGATAACTATTTCTTTTATTGTAATAAATTTTACAAAAGGGGGTAAAATAAAATAAAATAGTTAATATTCTGAGATGTGTTAAACAGATAATGGAGTTAAAGGGAATCGGACCCTAAATTCAAAATTTCCTATAAGAAACCATTCTTACTTAACCCCTATTTGTGGAGTTATTTATTAAATTGTCATTCATACTTTTAATTATTTAATTTATTTATAAAAAAAGGGGGTAATTTAGTTAAATAATTATTTTCTTATTTTGCGAATATTTTCTATTATTTGTTTTTGATAAGTCTTTAACTACTCATTGTTTTTTTACTAGACCTTTCTCTGTGTTTAAAGCTCTTCTAATAGTTTTTTCACCACAATTTATGGATTTAGCCGCATCTAGTATAGTAGAATATTCACCATAAACAGTTCCATTTAGATTATATAAAACCACAGGTCTTGTATTGGTAATACATTTATTTTTAGTTATATCTAACATAGGTGGTCTATTCAAAGCTTTTTGTCTCATTTTATCTATTGTTTCAGGAGAAAACTTCTTACCTCTATTTAAACTACCTATCATTTCTCGTCTTACGTCATTAAAACTATCTTTCATTTTTTGTCTATCAACTTCAGTATGTTTATAACCGAAACTAGATCCTGCTTCTGTTAAAATATTATAATTAGGCAATAACAATTTTAAATATGTATCTTCTAAGTTCAATAATTCTTTGTTATTTTCTTTAGTAACTATATTAGGATATAGATCTAATATAATAAAAGCAAAATTACTTAACCCATATTTTTTTACTGCTAATTTAACTATTTTACTACCTCTAAAATAAATTAGGTGATTGCTGAATCTACCGTAAAATCTATCAGTTGCAGCAGAACCTATATAGTAATCTTTAGTTATTTTATTTACTATCATGTAAATACCACTTAAACCTTTAGTTTCATTTAATATTTGTTTTCTAACATTTTCTAAATCTAGGTTTTCAAAAATATACACAGGACTTAAACCCAATTCTGTTATTATTGAAATCAATCTTTCTGAACAAGAAAGTTCGTTACCTTTATTTGAAGAAGCATTAGTACTATAACTTCTTATTTTGAAACTATTTAAAGAGTATGTTAATTTATTATTTAATTTATTATACTTTGTACTTTTTATACTATCCCTTGCCTTAATTGTTCTAGTTAAAATTTTTATATTAAAATGTACAATAATTAAAAAAATTGCATTAAAAATATTTCCGTTAATCCATTTTGGGCTATTTACGTAACCCAGAAAAGCTATAGCCATCATTAATATTAAAATTATTACTCCTATACTTCATACTAAAATTCTAGGTGATTTATAAGAACTATAATATAATCCTCTAGCTATATGAGCATACACAAAAATAAAGAAGAATGAAGCTACATTAGCATGTGTATATCTTAAGATTCAACCAGCATTAACATCTCTCATAATATGTTCTACACTATTAAAAGCAAAATCTACATGAGGTTGATAATGCATTGCTAAGAATACTCCTGTTAATATTTGTATCACTAAACAAGTTCCTAATAAAGAACCAAAATTTCATAAATAAGAAAGGTTAGCTGGTTGAGGTGAATCTACAATATAAGAATTTAATAATCTTAATAAAACATTAGTTTTTAATAATCTCATTTATATTTATATTTGAATTTCAATTAATAATCTTTTTTATATATATATTCTCTTATATTTTATTAAATTTATAATAAAAAAATATAATCTATATTGTTTTGAAATAGTTTAAAGTATTAATTATGGTATTTTACCCTATTTTAAGAAATAGTTAATAGAAGTATCTTAAATAGTTATTTAATTTTTTAATATAAATTAAAATTTATTTAAGATAATAATAAAAAAAATTTTTAGTTAATTTTGTAGTTAATCATTTTTTTATAAATTTTATATAAAAAATAAATAATTCATTTATTATTATTTAATAAAAAGAATAAAATTTCTTATTTTAACTACTCACTTGATTACAATATTATTATGATTATTAAACATTTGTTTAATATTTTAAAATAAATAATTGTTTAAATATTCTGACAATGTAATTAGTTTATTGAGTTTATGTTAATATAAATCTAATGTAAGCCCAAGAAGATTTGAACTTCTATAAATTTCTCATCAAGAAATCATTTTACCATTAAATTATAGGCTTTCAAGAATTAAAATTTGTTTGTTTGTGTTTTAAGGTAAAATTTCTTAAGTGTATATAATTTAATAAATATAAATTAATATAAAAAATTTTGTTTTTGTTTTTGTTTTTTTATTTACTAATACTTTTAGTATAGGGGGTAAATTTATTAAAATATTAATAATATAAATTTTATAAAGTTAATTTATAAATTAAGATAATCATCAAAATTTAAATAAATTAACTATTAGCTTGATCCACTCAAGCTAAGTAATCTTGTACTGAAACAGCTTCGACTACTATTGGCATGAAGCCATGTCATACTCCACAAATTTCACTACATTGACCATAGAATGTACCAGTTCTTTCAGCTATTATTGAGGATTGATTTAATCTACCTGGTACAGCATCTACTTTAAGTCCTAAAGAAGGTACAGCGAAAGAATGTATAACATCAGCTCCAGTAATTATTAATCTAATATGACAATCTACAGGGATAATTACTTTATTATCAACATCTAATAATCTAAATTGACCTAATTCTAAATCAGATTCAGGTATCATATATGAATCAAATTCTATAGATTCTCCACTTTCAGTTACATAATCAGAATATTCATAACTTCAATATCATTGATGACCTACTACTTTTATTGTTATTGTAGGTGATATTACTTCATCTAATAAATATAATAATCTAAAACTTGGGAAAGCTATAGCTATTAAAATTAAAGCTGGTGTGATTGTTCATATTAATTCAATTAATGTACCGTGATTTAAATATTTATGAATTATAGGTGAATATTTTATATTAAAATAATATATTGATGAACCTAAAACTCAAAATACTCCCACACAAATAACTATTAAATAAAAAAATATAGTATTATGTAGTTCTACTATCCCAGTAAAACCTGGTGCAGCACTGTCTTGAAACCCTATTTGTCATGGTTGAGGAGCATCATTGTATATAGTATTAAATATTGATAGTGTATTAAACATTTATGGTTTATTATTTTTTATTCTTTTTCTCTCTTAGGTTTTTACTAATCTACTTTTTAGTTTAATTTGTATTTAATATTATAAAATTTTATAATATATAACTTATTAGTATTAATACTCTTAGATATATTATATAAAAAAAAAATATATATATAATTTATATATCTAAAGCATCCTAAAATTCACCTTATTCAATTATTTCATATATTTAAATAAATTATGGCAAATTATTTAAATATTAAAATCTTTACTATATTATATTTATATAGTATACTTTTATATTTATAATTTAATATTTATTTTAAGGGGGTAAATTTATTAAAAATAAACCAAAATTAGTTATAAACTAAAAAGGTTATAATTGAATTATAAAAATAATATATAAATTAATAAGATTTAATTTAAATTATATTTAATTATAATTTAAAAATTTAACTTATTATTTATTACTTAATTTAGTAATATACATTCTTATTACTTGTTGAAAAGTAAATAATGGTAATATATATTTAGAAAAGATATAAATTAAAGAAAGTAAAGTTAAAAATGAGAATGAAAATTGATTAACAAAATAAAATGGTATTAATTGAGGCATTAAAATCTAATAAAAAATATAAGGATCTCAAATAAACAAATAAATTTGTTTATTATTAGAGAACTGTCTCTGCATTATAAGCAATTTAACATAATGAGACATGGATTGAATTTATATTAATAAATTATGTTATCTTATTAATTTTGTTAATAAATGGTATAAATTAAATAAAGTATACAACTAAGGGGTAATGTGTTTAAATTTGTACAATAAAGATATTTAATTAAGGTTTAGAAGGGGATAAAACTATAATTAAAGCAGCTATATAAATAATAACTAATCTTATTTCATTTAAAAAAGAAGTATCAATTAAAATAGGTGCAAAAATTAAGAAAATTAAAGAAAGTAAAGATAAAGTAATATAAATAGAATATGTAGTTATAACTCCAGTATCTAACTTACTAATGTTTTTACCTGTGTTAGTTAAAGTTTGAGATAAACCATGAGGTCCTACCATTTCTATTATACCTCTATCTAAAACTTTAGAAATAGTATAACCTAATTCTAATCCTTTATTTATAATATAATTATTATAAATTATATCAAAGAAATATTTACCATTAAAGAAGGTATATATTTTTTGTCCTATTAAATTATCAGTTAAATCAATAATAAATGTTGGACTTTTATGATATAAAAATATTGCTAAACTAGCACCAAATAGTGATAATAAAGCAGGTAATAATTTTATTATTAAAGGTAAACTAAATTCAGCTTCAATTAAAGAAATATTATTAGGTTTAATAAATATTGCATTACTGAAGAAATCACTAGCCATACCTAAAAATAAATCAGAAAAGATAAATCCAAAAAATATACTAAATAAAGCTAATAAAAATAATGGAATAATTACTTTATTATTAGCTTCATGAGTATTTAAATAAGATTGTTTTGGTCCATTTGGTACAGTTAAGAAAACTAAACAAATTAATCTAAAGGAATAAAATGCAGTTAAGCCAGCTGTCATACTTCCTAAGATGAAAGCATATGTACCACTAAAACTATATTGACCATAAGCTAATTCTATTATTAAATCTTTACTATAAAATCCTGTTAATCATGGAGTAGCTAATAATGATAAGGATCCTACTAACATAGTTGTATAAGTAAAAGGTAAAAATCTTATTAAACCTCCTATTCTTCTTATATCTTGTTGATCTGAAAAACTATGAATTACAGCTCCAGCTCCTAAAAATAATAAAGCTTTAAAGAAAGCATGATTTACTACATGCATTAAAGCTACATTATATTGACTTAAACCTACAGCCATAACCATATATCCTAATTGACTAATAGTTGAAAAAGCAATTATTCTTTTTAAATCATTTTGAACTAACCCACAAGTAGCTGCAAAGAAAGCAGTAGTAGCTCCTGTTAAAGTAATAATTAATAAAGTTGTACTACTATATTCTAATAAAGGTGATGATCGTAATAATAAATATAATCCAGCAGTAACTAGAGTAGCTGCATGAATTAAAGCTGATACAGGTGTAGGCAATCCTGTGACAATAAATTTCTCTATTGATTGGACTATATCTTCATCATATTTAAAAATATGAGCTTCACGTGTAGTCTCTGAGGATCCTACTTAAAATAAAAAATAATTAATAAATTTTATTTCTTTGGTTTCCTGCTGATTGTCCATTGTACTATCTTTAAGATTTTAACTATCTATTTATAATCATTATTATTTGTAATTAGATGAGTACTTAAAGCTTTAGGATGTTCCAGCATATAGTGAAGTTTAAGGAAGGCCCTACTTAATTACATTCCTAATTTATATAAAAATTCTTTTTGCATATATGGTTTTACTAAAGAAAAAACTTTGTTTATACTAGTTTTAGATATTCTAATTCTATACTTATTGTTGTTTTTATCTCTAACTTTTAAAGTTGATTTAATTTCTAACTTTTCTAAAACTGATTGAAGAATAATACATTCTTCTTTAGTAAATGATTCTGTACAAAGAAGAACTGTTTGAGTTCTTCCATGAGAATCGAAATAATCATCATCCATTATTCAAAAAACTAATGATATCTCTGAAAACATTTCAGAAATATTTAAAGGAATAATTTTTATAAATTTGTTTTCAACATTATCTCATTTATATCATAAACTGTGTAAAGCTGTAAATAAGGGATGTGTGTTAGTACTAAAATGATACTGAGTTACTTTTTACCTTCATGTTTAGAAAGTAGAATATTTAGGTAAGCATAAAAATTTTTTATCAGTAAATTGACTATAAATATTATCATTAAAATGATTTAAATAATCTAAAGAATAAACATCCATAGTCAGAAAGTATTTACCTTTTCCACCTTTAGATAAACTAATAGACCCATCACCTAACATATAACCAGTAATAGTTTGTAACGTAGATTTAGGGATAGAATAAATAATTGGCAGAATTGATAAACAATTAATATCGAAATATGAGTTATCTAAATAAATATGACAAAGACTATATAAATAAGAATGTAAGAAAATTATTTTAAAGCCATTCAAACCTTCCATACTTCCAGGTAATCAAGAATGTAAAGGTATTTGAGCTGATTTAGCCATAGCTCCACTTAATAATAATAAACCTATTATAGTTAAAGCAGTTTCATTCATAAATGGTACTATACTAAATATTGTAGCATAATCTAAAGATCCAAATAAAGCAAATAATGCAAAATATCCTATACTTAAACCCATATCTCCTACTCTATTCATAGTTAAAGCTAATATGGCTGCTTTATTTGCTTGTATTCTAGTAAATCAGAAATTAATTAGTAAATAAGAAACAATACCAATACCTTCTCAACCTACAAACATCACAAAAAAATTAGCACCAGATACTAAAACTAACATAAAAAAAGTGAATAAAGATAAATAAGAGAAAAATCTTTGATTATGAGGATCTTCAGCCATATAATCAGTTGAAAATATATGAATTAATGAAGAAATATATAAAACAGGAATAAACATAGATACTGTTAATTGATCAAATAAAAATTCTCAAGATATAGTCATATATTCTGAATCTATTCAATTAAATAAATTTATTATAACTGGACTTGAACTTAATCCTACTTCATAAAAAGCAATAGTTGCTAATATACTAGATAAAATTAAACAAGTACAAGTTATTAAATGAGATCCTGTTACTCCTATTTTTCGACCTAAAAATCCTGAAACAAATGAACCTAATAAAGGTAAAATTAATATTGTTAAATACATTAAGTTTCTTGTTTGATTAATATATTTCCTTTAATTCTATAAACTGCCACAATAATACTTAAACCTATAACTGATTCAGCTCCAGCTAATGAAATTATAAATATACTAAATATTTGTCCTATTCCATCATCAAAACTAAAACTTGATAATAATAATAACATAGTTACTGCTAATAACATTATTTCTATTGCAATAATCATTAATATTATGTTTTTTCGGTTTAATATAAAACCTAATATTCCTATTAAAAATAAAAATAAGGATAAATTCATAGTATTATCGTATTATAAACCCTTTGGGACTGGTATTAAATGTCTAATATTTATTTATTTCATAAATATTACTTGCTAATTACAAAATAAACTCTTATTTTGTTTAGCGGGTTTTATTTAATTTAGGTAAATATAAATTTTATAAAAGGGGTTAATAAATTTAAAATTATGATAATTAATAGTTTAATTTAAGATCTTATTTAAATATTATTTTTATTTATAACTTAATTACCACCTCAGTAATAAACAGCTATAAATAAGAATAATCAAACTACATCTACAAAATGTCAATATAGTATTGCAGCTTCATGTCCTTGATGATGTGTATCAGTTAAATGATAATTAATTATTCTAATAAAACCTACTAAAATAAATAATGTACCAATAATTACATGTAATCCATGTAAACCAGTAGAAGCATAAAATACTGTTCCATATACTGAATCACTCATTGTAAAACTAGATTCAGAATATTCATAATATTGTAAAGCAGTAAATATTATAGCAAAAATTATTGTTAATAATGTCCCTAAGATAGCTCCTCTTCTATCTCCTTGTATTAAAGCATGATGACCATAAGTTACAAAAGCTCCAGAGGATAATAATAAAATAGTATTTAATAATGGTATTGCAAAAGGATCTAAAGGTGTAATACCTTGAGGAGGTCAAACTCCTCCAATATCTATAGTAGGAGATAAACTAGAATGGAAAAAAGCTCAAAATACACTTAAAAAGGCAAATACTTCACTAATAATAAATAATACTACTCCAATAGTTAAACCTTTTTGAACTTGAATTGTATGATGTCCCAAATAAGTACCTTCTGTGATAATATCTCTAAATCAAAGTATCATACCAAATACTGTTAAAGTAAAACCTAAACTTATTAATTGTCCTCCATGAGTAAAACCTTGCATATACATAACTGCACCTAAAGTTAAACTTAATAATGAAAAACTAACTAAAATAGGTCATGGTGATGGTTCTACTAAATGATAAGGAAAAGATTGAAATTGATTTCTATTTATTTTGTTCATTATATTTTTGTTAATTGTTTGTGTTTTATTTGTACTAAAGTGTTATTATTAATTTAAATTTAATATGAAATTTTTATAAATTAATAAATTTTTTATAATATTTAAAAAAAGTAGATATAATTAGTTACTTAGAATATAAATTTGATTAAAGTTATTTTTACTTTAATCTCTTTTATTTATATTTATTAAAATTTTATTTAAATCTTATATTTAAACAAATAAATATATATAATTTATTTTAATATTTATTGTTTGTTTGTTTGTATTATTTTTGTGTGTTTAATTAAAATAAATTTATAAATTGAAATTAATTAATTGCTAATAATGTGTCCAGTTTTAATAGTTATACTAAATACACCTCTTTTATTTTTATTGACAAATGTATTAGTATTAATTAAATCAGTATTAGCTCTAGCTAAACTACCTTTTTGGATTATTTTAGATTTAACTCTTCTTTGAATTTTTTGTGTTAAAACTCTACCTGCTAATTTTAAATAAATTCCAGATAAAAAAGAAGGTATTTTATTATTACTAAATCTTTTTTTTAAAATATTAGTTTTACTTACTTTAAATAATTTCATGTGAATATTTCTAAATTTAATAAAATTACTTAAAATACCTATAAGATTAGCTAAAATATTGCTTTCATTTTGTGGTGAATATATTCTAATTAATTCTAATTCTACAGATTTATTAAATAATTTACTTAATAATTTAACTAAATTTTCTAATTTATAATAATGTAAAATTAAAAATTTAGAATGTAAACTACTTTTAAAATATTTTTTGCTTAAAGGTTTTCAATAATAAAATAATGTAATTTTTATTAAATTAGAATTAATTGAAATTATAGGTTTACTTATTATACTGGACATATTAAGAAAGGCTGATTTACATATTATATATAAATTATGTAAATTTTTATTAATTTGTTTATAAGATTTATTAGTAAATGTATAAATATGATTACTAATACTTGCTAATTTAAAATTAAATGGACTAATTAATCTTATATATTGTTGTTCATTCATATAAATTAATCTTGATTCATTTAATTTTGTTTTTGAGAATTCTTTATTTAAATCTTCTAAATTTTCTGAATTAGAGATTTTTAAATTATATTCATTTTTATTTAATAAATTTAATAAGGATTTATTAGTATAAATTATGTTATCACTTAATTTAATAATTAATTGTGTAATTTTAGTAGCTTTTTTATTACTTAAAATTTTATTATTTTCTAATTCTTTTCCCTTAAACATGTTTTCTATTGAAGAATCCAATTTTTTTTTATTGATAAAATTTTTTAAATTAGGTAAACTATTATTTACACTTAATTTTATATTTAAATTTTTAATGTCATTCATTAAAAAATATATCATATAATTATAGGCAAATGTGACAAAAACTAAATTAAATTTAACTTAATTTAGGGATTTATTAATTATAAATCTATTCAGAAGAATAATATATTATTAAATTTTAAAGATATAATTATTTGGATATGTATAAATTCTGTTTTAAATGATATTCAAATAATTAATTATTCTTTACTTTTAATCATTTTTATATGTAATATCTAATTAACATTAATTAATATAATTTTATATTTATTTGTATTGAATATGTGTAATAAATAATTATAAATTTTAATATATTAATATACTTAATTAAAATACAATTTAAAGGGGGGTAATATTAATAAATGAATTATCTCCTTAATTAAAAGTAATAATTGAATTAAAATAAGAATTAATTAATTAAAGGTTAAATCTATTAAATATCTTCTTAATTAATTCTTAAATTATAATAAAATTAAGAATATAATAATAAGAAAGCAATCATTAAAGAGAATAACCCTGTAGCTTCAGCTAATGCGAATCCTAAAATTGCAAAAGTGAATAATTGACCTCTTATTTGAGGATTTCTAGCTGTTGAAGCAATTAATGAAGAGAAAATTAAACCAATCCCTGCTCCAGCTCCAATTAAACCTGAGCAAGCTAAACCTGCACCAATGTATTTTGCTGCTGCTAACATTTTTTGTTTGTATTATTTGTTAATAGTGTCTAAAATATATTATAAATATAATAATATACACTTTTATTATATTCACTTTTTATTTTTGTTTTTTTTCTTTTTAGACTTTCCCTTTTAATTAATTAATTTTTAATTAAAAAATATTTTTTTTTTTAATATATACGAGTAATCAGATTCGAACTGATGACAACTACTTGGAAGGTAGAGGTTATACCAACTTAACTATACTCGTTTGATTTTGTTATAATAATTAATTTAAATTTAAATGGACTGTGATATCCGGAATTTCGTTTTTTTAATTTCAGGTTCTATATATACTTTTATTATTTCATCACTTCATTTGATATAATTACCCCCATTGACTTTTACTTTGTAAAATTAAATTTGAAAAGAGAGTAATAAGATTTCAAACCCAATAAAAACTGAAGAAAGAAACTTTTTAGTGAAATAGTCACCAAATTTTAAAATTTATTATTTAGTTTTAATTAATTTTAAATTTATTAATGTTAGACTATTTATTATAAATTTATTTATTAATTGAATTAATATTAAAACTAACGTGATTATTCTTATTTTTATAAATTATTTCATTTAAAGGGGGTAATATAAAAATAAAATATTATGTTTTGTGTTTATAATTAATTATATAACTTAAATATAAAGTCAAATGAGATAAACAAAGAAAATTTAGATTATAATTAATAAGTTTCTCTTAAAACATTAATAAATAAATTTATAATAAATGAATAATTTAACTATTGTTATAATTTAATAAAGAAATATAAAGTCTAAATATATTTTTAGATTCTTAGATTTCTTTAATCAATATAATAAATTTAATAAAATGAATAAATTTTATAATTAAAAAAATAAAATAAATACTTATAAAAATAAGAGAAAATATATATGAAATATTAAAAACTAAATTTTCAAAATTATTAGAAAAATTAACAAATAATTCTTCAGATTCTAAAGAACAATGAATATTAACTACATTAATATTAGTTGGAGCATCACCACTAATAACAGTAGTATTATTTTCCATATTTGTCATTTTAGAGGTTTTATAATGTTTATGATGAAAAGGTACCATATCTTTAAGAAAAATAATATGATCTTCAACTTTTTCAACGGTTAATAATACATAATTTTTAAAATTAGAATCTATAGGTGAAGTATATGATTCTTGATGAACTGTTAAATCTAAAATAGGTCCTACACCTAAACCAAAATGAAGATAAAATGTAGGTTCAATAGGTGAAATTTTTAAATAAATACTAGAGAATTTAACTCCTACAGCATAAGCTATTAATTCTCCATAATTTTCCACTAATGAATTTAAACCTTTTATATAAATATTATTGTATAAAATTAAATATTCTGTACTATCCATATAAATTACATTATATATTAAATAAATATAAATTAAATAATATATAAAAATACTTATTAATATTATTTTGATTATAGATGTATTTGAATTAATATAACTATTATTTTTTAATAAAACTTTAAACAGTAAAAAAGTGATTAAAAATATTAATATATTTATATAATAATTTGATATTATTAAATAACAAATTATTAAAATTAAACTAAAATTATTGTGATTTATACTAATTAACATTTGATTAATATAATTTAATTTAATTATATTATTAATTTTCATTTAAATTAACTTATGTTTGTATCTAAAATTAGTATTAAAATTCTGTGTTTGTTTTTTTTTAATTAAATAATTTTAATAACGAAGACAATTATTTAAATAATTTATGTTTTGTTTAATTAAACTAATTTATTCTTAGTATAAATTAATACAAACTTGATTAAATTATTAGTCTAATAAAAATTTTTACAAATTATATAATTTTCTTGATTAATTCAAGATTATATAAATTATTATGTCAATTTGTTTGGTAATTAGATATATAAAACGAGATCTTCCAGATTCGAACTGGGACCCTTCTAAATGACAATTAGAAACTCTACCAATTAAGCTAACATCCCTAAAATATAAATTTAACAAGAGCAAGGTGATTCGAACACCTACCAATGATTTTGAAGATCGTCATACTAACCGTTAATACTATGCTCTTTTATTAATGAAGATTTCTTTTTTTTTCTTTTCTTTTATGGGTTTTAATTAAATTATGTTTATGTACAAAAGGGGGGGGTAAATTATAAAAATAAATAATAATATAAAAATATAAATTTATTTAAATATTATAAAGTAAAGAAGAAATAGAAAAATGTAAACCGTCTAAAATAACATTAGGGAAAATACCTAATAATATAGTAGGTAATAATAAACTTATTAATAGATTAAATTCTCTTCTAGAAATATCTTTAATTGGTTTTAAATGAGGAGAATAAATACCATAAGAAATTCTATTATATAAATAGATAGAATAAATAGCAGATAATACTATTCCAGTAGCACCTAAAGCTGCTATTAAAGGGCTTCTTTCTCATATTCCAATTAAAGATAATTGTTCTCCTAAGAAATTTAAAGTTAATGGTATACCAGTATTACTTAATGTAAAAATTAAAAATAAAATAGTAAATACAGGCATATAAGTAACTAATCCTCTTACATAATGAATAATTCTAGTACCTGTTCTATCGTAAATTACACCTCCAACACAAATAAATAAAGCTGGAGAAACAAATCCATGAGCTAAAGCTAATAAAATAGCACCTTCAATACCTTGAATGGTATTAGAAAATAAACCTAATATAACTATACTCATATGTGCAATACTTGAATAAGCAATTAAAGCTTTAGTATCTTGTTGGATAATTGTAGCTAATGAAGCATAAATTAAAGTTATAATAGCAATAGTTTGAACTAATGGAGAAAAATAATTAGTAGCATCAGGTAAAAAATTAATTAAAACTCGTAAATAACCATAAGTAGCAAATTTTAATATTGTAGCAGCTAATAAAATAGATCCAGCTAAAGGACTATCAGCATGAGCTCTATATAATCAACCGGTTAAAGGTCATAAAGGAGTTTTTACAGCAAAAGCTACAAAGAATCCTAATCATAATATTTTTTGACTATCTAAATTAATTTCTGATAAAGATATTATTTGAAAATCAGTTGATCCTACATAACTATATATTTGAAGTATAGATAATAACATAAATAAAGATCCTGCTAAAGTATATAAAAATAATAATAAAGCTGATCTTATTCTAGCTTCACCTGAACCATATACTATAATTATTAAAAATAAAATAGGTAATACACTTTCAAAAAATATATAAAATAAAATTAAATCTAATACTACAAATACTCCTATTTGTAATGTTTCTAATAATAAAAAAGATATTAAAAAATATTTTAAATTATTATTTATATTATTATAATTAGATAAAATAGCTATAGGACTGATAAAAGTGGTTAATAATAAAAAATATAATGATATTCCATCTATACCTATATTTAAATGGCAATAACTTAAATCTATAAATTCATATACAAATTGATATTGACTAGTACTTGAATCAAATTCTAATCATATATATATTGATATTATGAAATTTATTAACATAGTTATTAGAGTTATTCTTTTCATTCTTATTTTATTTTCTATTGAATTTTCTGGTATTGTTAATAATAATAAACTACCTATTATAGGTAGTAATAGTAAGAAACTAAGCATTTTTTTAATTTTATTCTTTCCAAAAAGAATAACTAGAATGTCTATTAAATTATTAAATACAATATTTAATTTATCTTTATTGATTTATATTTTATTTATTTTTAATCTATAAAAATATAACACACAAAATAAATTAATAATTAATAAAGGAGATTTCTTTTGTTCAAAAGAAATTTATAATATATTTATTGAAGTTAAATTTTATTTTCTTCTTTTAAATATATATTGTTCTATTTAGGAATTTTAAATAATTTAATCGACGGACACTGTGAGATTCGAACTCACGACTTTATTCAAGTACTCGTTTTCAAAACGAGCGCCTTAAACCAGACTCGACCAAGTACCCTAAAATGTCTAAATAAGACCGAAGGGAATTGAACCCTTATAATATCCATTATGAGCGAATTGCATTACCAATTATGCTACAGTCTTTATTTTATTTATTAATTCTTTTATTGATAATTTTAAATCATAATTAAATTTTATAATTAAAGGGGGTAAAATTATTAAATGAACTTTTTATTTAATTTTTAAATTTAAATAATAAGTTTTAAGCTAATTAAATATAATTTTATATAAATTTAATTCTCAATTTAAGATTGCACAGGTAACATTTTGAAAGCATGGAATGGTATAGGACTTTGTAAGGTTCATTCTAAAGTTGAAGCTGTTTCTGTTTCATTTTTAAATTGTTCTGTAGATGTAAAATAAGAAGGTATATTTCAAGGATTAGTATTAACGGGACTTCCATTAGCAAATATGTCATAGATTATATAACCAAATAATACTGTAGCCATAATTGAAATTAAGGATCCAAAACTTGAAATTTGATTTCAACCACTAAAGGCATCAGGATAATCTGGTATTCTTCTAGGCATACCCGCTAAACCTAAGAAGTGTTGAGGGAAGAAAGTTGTATTAACCCCAACAAATAAAGCTCAAAAATGGATTTTTCCTAATAAATCATTATATGATTTACCTATAATTTTAGGTGCTCAGAAATAAAATCCTGCAAATATTGCAAATACAGCTCCCATTGATAATACATAATGGAAGTGAGCTACGACATAATAAGTATCATGTAATGCTAAATCTAAAGAAGCATTAGCTAAAACTACTCCAGTTACTCCTCCTATTGTGAATAAAGCTAAAAATCCTAATGTAAATATTAAAGGAGTTGTTAATCTTAAACTACCACCATATAAAGTAGCAATTCAAGAAAATATTTTAATACCTGTAGGAACAGCAATTACCATTGTAGCAGCAGTGAAATAGGCTCTTGTATCTACATCTAAACCTACACTAAACATATGATGAGATCATACTAAAAATCCTAATATTCCTATTGAGAACATAGCATACACCATACCTAAATAACCAAATATAGGTTTACCTGAAAATGCAGAAATTACTTGACTAACTATACCAAATCCAGGTATAATTAAAATATAAACTTCTGGATGTCCAAAAAATCAAAAAAGATGTTGGAATAATATAGGATCACCACCTCCAGCTGGATCATAGAAACTTGTATTAAAATTTCTATCTGTTAATAACATAGTTATACCCTTTAATCTTGATTTACGGGACCAGGCCCCATGACCAACATAATAGTCTCGTTATGTTTTATAATTAAATTCATAAAATTCATAAAAAGGAAGTTCGAAAATATTATTTGAATTTACTTTAATTTTTGTATTTGAAAGTTAAGAAGAGTAAAAGAATTTATTATAGACACAAACAAATGAATAATTACAATTGTTTGTATCGACTCTTTTAAATAAGATTTAAATTGATTCATATAAAGGGGGTAAGTAAATTTTATAATGAAATAATTTTATCTTAACTTTAAAATTTTCTAAAATTAATTTTATCTTGGTTAATCTTATTTAATTGATTAAAACATAAAGGTAAATACTCATACATTCACATGTATGTTGGGACTATATCTTATTAATCTAAGTTGTAAAATTTACTTAAATGATCTCAAGTAAAAACAGTTCTATTATCATTCATACCAGATTTTATTAAAATAACTTCTTCGATATTTGGTTTGTGTTTAAACTTCCCAGATTTAAATTTATCTAGTACTTTAGTTCAATCTTTATAATCTAAATATTTACTACCAAATAATGGGAATGTATTTAGATAATTTTCTAAGATTAAATTCCCATTTAAGCTTGTAGTTCTTACTCTATATTCTGGTTTAGGTTTGTCTATTCTTATAGCTTTAACTGAAGAGAGTAAAAATTTAGCGATAATTTCTAAAAAACTTAAATTATTATTACCTTTGTGATCATTTTGTCTTTGACTTATTTCTAATTTACATTCTACTCTTTGATATTTAGAATTAGAAGTGGTTCTAATAGAAAAATGACCATCACTTTCGATGAAACCAGATAATCAAGCATTAGAGTTTAATGGACTATTATCTAGAGGTTTTTTAAAAATATTAGTTTCTTTAGAATTAAAATTAAATCAATCAATAAGATTATATAAACTATAAATTTTAGGAGTTCTCATATTACCATTAATCAATGAAATTAATAATATTAATCCATTATAATTATTTATAGTAAGAATATAAGCATTTACTCCTTTTTTTCTAGATAATGATCCATTTTTTAATTCCTTTTGAATCATCAAAGCTAATGGAAAGTCTTTTAAATGGTACACAATTTGAATTGAAGGGTAATTAATTTTTCCTTTAACGGATCTTTCTGTTTGGGGCACTATTATAGATCCATCACCTTCTATCAAACCAGCTAAATAAGAACTAAATTTTAAATGAGATAAATCTTTATAACCTATGATTTTGTTTGTTTTTATTTGTGAAAATGGTAATACATTACAACAGATTAATTCCGGCGTATAGTCTCTGAAGATCCTTAAAAGATTCAAATCCATTAAGTTTCCTGCTGATTGTGTTTCGTTATGATTTAATAAATAAAACAGTTCCCAGCACATGGCCGAATTTAGAGCTGGCAGTAGAAATTTACCAGCTAACACAGGTAAAGCTAATAATAATAATATAGCAGTTACAAAAATACTTCAAACAAATAATGATAATTTGTGTAAACTCATACCATTAGTTCTCATATTTAATACTGTAGTAATAAAATTAATAGCTCCTAATAATGAAGATACACCAGTTAAATGTAAACTAAAAATAGCTAAATCCACTGAACCACCAGAATGAGATTGTATTCCTGATAATGGTGGATAAATTGTTCATCCAGTTCCTGCTCCATTTTCGACTAATGCACTAAGTAACAATAAAACTAGTGAAGGAGGTAATAATCAAAAACTTATATTATTTAATCGTGGAAAAGCCATATCTGGAGCTCCTATATGAATTGGTAAAAAGTAATTACCAAAACCTCCAATTAATGCAGGCATACTATTCTCCTTAGTCTTTCGAGAAAGGTTGGACTATATCTTTATCCTTATATTTATATTTCATAGGATATCTTGCGTATAGTCTCTGAGGATCCTACTTAAAATACATTAGTTATAAATTATTTAGAAATGTTTTATAAATGGTAAGGGGTAAACAAGTATTGACTAAAATTATTCTCTCTCAAATTTAGATTCAAGTGAGAGAAGGAATTTACCGGATCGCGCATACTAATTTATAAATCAAGTCTATAAATTCATGAAAATCATGATGAGGCAGATTCTACATTCTTAATTCCCGCATCCCTACCTGTCTAAATAAATTGAATGGAATTCAATATAATTTCACTTAATTATATTAATTAAGATAATCTTAGACCTAACCTATTAAACTTATTTTTTTATAAACCATTTAGTCATTTCTTTTAATTTGTCAATTTTTAATTTTCTAATGTATTTTTTTGGTTTCCTGCTGATTGCCCAATTATTATCATGTTACTTTTTCCAACTTTTAGGTAGGCTTAGTTGATAATACTCTAAGGGTGTTCCAGCATATAGCAAGAAGAAAATTCTATATTACTATAAAATCCGGCCATGCCTTATTTTAAATAATTTTAGATAAACTTATTTTATATTTCAGAATCTATTAAAGTAAACTTTCATTGTTTTCGATATAAACCTCTTGATCTTCCTAAAATATATCTTCTAATTGTACTTCTATCTCCTTTTAAATGTCTAGCTAATTGACTTACACTTAAAAATGTAGTATTTAATTTAGAATTAACCATATTCTCAGCTAAAATTGTTTTACTTTTTGGATGATTGGGTTTATATTGGGATTTAACAGTTTCTAATAAGATAATTAACTCTTTAGATGTTAATACTGCTTCGTAAGGCAATTCAGAAATGATATCAAGAGAAAAATAAAATCTGTTCAAATATAATTTACCACTCAATATACAATTATCTAAAGTTGTATGATGAATATTAATATTATCATATAACCATTGTTTAGAATCTGAGATAAAAATAAGTGATTTAGTTACATTATCATACATATAAATAGGTATACCTCTTATCTTTCTAAGAGCTTCTTTAGCAGCTTGAGACATAGGAGTATGATAACCATTATAACCTCCTGCCATTAAATCTACATTAAGATTAGGTGAGAACAAATCTATATAATATTGTTCTAATTCTAATACTTGCTCTCAAGAATAATTAGCATCTAAGATATAAAGAATTAATCTAACGTTGTCAAACCCATATTTATTAAAATGTCTAAGAACTCTTCGATCAGCTCTAGATAAAATAGAAGGCATAAAATAAGAGCAAACTCTATTATATAAATTTATTGAACTTCCAACATAACACAAGTTTTTATTTTCTATTTCAAATATGTATACTCCTTTAGCTTCTTTAGCTACTTCAGCTATTTTAGATCGATTACTGAAAGGATTTAGTATTTCATATTTTTTAGTAGGATGATTGTGACCTTTATATATTTTCTTATCATATTCTAATGTATTAATTTCGTAAATTCCTTTAAAATTTTTTAAAATATTTAAAGTTAAATATTTAACATCGTAAAATAAGTTATCTAAAATTGAAATATTATAAATGCAAATAAATTTGACCATAAAAAATAACATTAATAATCCATGAGCAGTTATTATTACATTAAATAATTGGTGATCTCCTTGTAAAAATTGTACCCCTGGAGAAGATAATTCTAATCTAATTAAAACTGAAAATCCTGTAGCTATCATTCCTGCAAATATTGCAAATACTAAGTAAAGAGTTCCAATTTCTTTAGCATTAGTTGAATAAAGTCGTCAATCCATATTATTATCCTCACTTTTCTTATTTACTCCTCTGTTTGTGATCAGTTTAAAAAAAAAATATCAAAAACAATAAAACAAAACAAATTTAATACTTATAATTTCACGGAATAGAGGTGATTCGAACACCTAAGGGTATACCCGAACAATTAGCAATCGTTTTAACTTTCCAATGTAAACTATTCCATTTCTTTTATTTAATAATAGTTTTATAATTATTTAATAATCCATTTATAATAATAAGGGGGTAAAATTATTAAATTTATATAAATATACTTTTAAATATTCATTTATTATTATTTTTTCTAATTTATATTTAATAATAAAGAATTTAATACTTTTTCAATATTATCTTATTTTGACTCTATTAATTAATAATTAAGTAAATAATTACTATTAAAAGTCAATATTAAATATAATAATTATAATTAATACATTTATCTTATTAATAAATCGTTTATTAAATGATTTAATTTAATTTTATAATAAAATAATTAGTGTAAATAGATGGCATCTTTAATATAAGATATTACTAATAATACAAATACATAAGCTTGAATTATAGATACAGCTACTTCTAATCCACATAAAGCTAAGAAGAATGCAAAAGGAATTAAAGTGAATATAAATATTATAAAACTACTACTAAACATTTGATATAAGAAAGTAGATAATATTTTTAATAAAGAATGACCAGCAACTAAATTAGCAAATAACCTTATACCTAAGGATAAAGCTCTAGCTAAATAAGATACAGTTTCAATTAAAACTAATAATGGAACTAAAGCTAAAGGAGTTCCAGAGGGAATAAAATATGAGAAAAAATGTAATTTATGAATATATAATCCAAGTATAGTTACACCTGTTAAGATAGTAAAGGATAATCCAATAGTTACTATTAAAGAAGTAGTAATTGTATATGAATAAGGTATATTACCTATTAAATTACTTATTAATATAAAAAAAAATAATGAATAAATAAAAGGTAAATAAATTTCTTTACCTAATTGTTCTCTTACCATTGTATTAATTGTTGTAAATATACTTTCTATTGCTATACTTCATCTTGAGGGTAAAATTTTATTTTCATTATTACTTATTATATGTAAACTTAATATTATAAATAAGATTAATATAGAATATAAACCTAAATTACTTAAAGTTATATTTATATAACAAAATATAGGCGCTATAACACTTATTAAACTACTTACTTCGAATTGTTCTAATGGCGAATTTATGATTAAAGTTAAATTTTGTAACATTAAAAAAACAAAAAAATTTTTTTATGTGTTTATATCTAAAATTAGTATTAAAATTCTGTTTGTGTTTTTATTAATAACGAATAACAATTATTAAAAATAATTATAATTAATGAAAAATATTTCTTTTTTACATTAAGTATAATTGTAAGTTATAAATTTCATATGTCAAGATTTTGAGAAAATCTTATTTTAAGTTTTAGTTTTAAAATTTCTTATTTTAACCTTTTTTATATTAATAATTATTAATTTAAAGTTAAAATAAAAATATAGAGAAAATTAGCTTTTACCAGATTCGAACTGACACTCACAACTTGAAGGGTTGCCGTACAACCATTATACTAAAAAACCTTATTGTTATTAATTAAATTATAAATCTTACATTATTAATTTTATTTTTTTTTTTTAAGATAAATCTTTTTTTTATGAGGATATTAAATAAATAAATATTAATTATATTAAATTAATATCTCATAAACACATAAAATTAAGAAAGTTTAAGGGTTTAAATAAACTTATATTTATAAAAAGTCACACATGCTACTATAATAAAACAAAAGGTTTTATAAATTTTATTTATACTCAATTAGAATACTTGTACTGTATCTTCAAATAGACAATTTATTCACTTAAGAAACTATTAAATAACTGTTCAAAAAATGAAATTCTAATTTTTATTAAGTTAAATTAATTAAATTTTAAGTTAAATATTTCAAATTCTACACAATTAATTATTAATAAAGACAGAATGGGAATCGAACCCTTCTACTAACTAATGAGATTAGTGTGCAAACCGTTACACTAAACTGTCTAAATATAATTTATTATTTAGATTATATTGTACACTATTGTTATAAATACATACGAACAAAGAGACTTGAACTCTTAAGGAATTACTTCCACTCCTGCTTAAGAAGAGATTGTTTACCAATTTCAACATGTTCGCTATTTTTATTACTCTTTTATATAATTTGTGTTTTAAGTAAATTTAATTTACTTTCTGTGTTATTAATTAACGAATTAAGTTATAAAATCTAATTATAATAATAAGTAAGGTAATTTTATAAATTAATTAAACTAAAGGTGTTAATAGGAATCGAACCTATGAAAAAAGTATTAACAGTACTCCGCAATGACCTCTCTGCCATAACACCTAAATATGGTAGGCACGATTCGAACATGCTCTATGTCTCCTACCCAAAAGGAGCGACTGACCAATTTGTCATCTACCATTTTATTTTTACTATTGAGCAGTAAAGGAATCGAACCTTTTACGGTGCTAACCAATTCTTTTACAGAGAATCACCATTACCAATCGGATCACCTGCCCTTGATATTTAAAAAATTATTTCTCTATTTTAACATTATAATTTTAATTATGAATTCTAAATATTTATGCATATATATATATTTATTATATGAAAAATTATATTTAGAACTGAAAGCACCTGGACTTGAACCAGGACTTTCTCCTTAAAAGGGAGACACTCAACCACTCGAGTTCTGCTTTCTTAAAATATTAAATATAAAAAATAAGTAAATTACTGAGTCAACCAGATTCGAACTGATATTATTCATTACCAAAAAATGATGTTTTTCCAAATTAAACTACAACTCATATTATTTTTTTAACTATTTTTGATGTTATTTAATTAAATTTAATTTTGCCAAAAACTGGAATCGAACCAATATCAAAGTCTTACAAGGAATTCGTTTTACCAATTAAACTATTTCGGCTTAAAACATAATAAAAATTTTAATTAATATATAATATGCCCCGAGAGAGAATTGAACTCACATTTCTATATCTTCAGAATAGCGCTTTGACCACTAAGCAATCGAGGCTTATAATTCTTCTATTTTATTAAATAAAAAATAATTTATGGAGAAAGATAGACTCGAACTATCATATTTGTAATGCAAATACAACTGATTACCAATTATCAGATTCCCCCTTAATTTATATATTCTTTTAAAGATATATTAAATTTATATGAATATTTTATTTATTTAAATTAAACTATTCAATCCTTACAATTATTTTAAATTATAACTTATATTGATTAATTAACTAATCTAAAAATTAAAAAATATATGAATTTTAATCTTATTTTATTTAATTGAAATAATTAATTATTATTTTATTTTCCTTTTAATTAATATATAATTAAATGAGATAAATAAGGGGGTAATTTTCTTAATAAATATAGATAGTTTAATTAACATTTCTATTAGTTAACAAAATAAATTTTTATTTATTAACTTTAGTTTGTGAAGTTTTAGCTATAGAGATAGCTCCAGAACCAATTTCTAAGATAAACCCTATTGTTAATACTAAAAAAAAAATTAAAGCTATACTAAACCCAAAAGTACTTACTTTATATAAAGTTACAGCTATAGGGAATAATAATAATATTTCTAAATCAAAGATTAAAAATAACATAGCAACTACATAAAATTGAATTTGGAAATCAGTTCTATTTTGTTTTCTAATAGCTGAATATCCGCATTCATAAGCTGAAATTTTAGATTCATCTGGTCTATGACCTGCAAATAGGAAATTTAACACTAATAACACTAAAGCTAAAATAGGAACAAAAATAAATAACATTAATAAATTATTCATTAAAAATTAAATAAAGATAAAGAAAGTATTGTTGTACTATTTAATAAAATTGATGGTTTAAGAACAAAGAATAAAATAGATAATGTTAAAGTAGATATTATAAAACTGTTAGTACTACTTATTTCTATTTCTGATTTAGAATTTAAATTATTAATTATTTTTAACTCTTTATCACTATATTCGGATGTATTTCCTTCTTCTGTAAATAATATTTTTATTATTTTTAAATAATAAGAAGCACTTATTATACTTACAATAATAGCTATAATAGACATAAAGTAATATCCATTTTGAATTGCTGAATATAATACAAACTGTTTAGAGAAGAATCCTATTAAAGGAGGTATTCCAGCCATACTAAATAAACAAATTGTTAAAGTTATTGACAAGACAGGATTTAAGAAAAATTGACCTTTTAATTCTGAAATATAATTAATATCATTTTCTGTTCCTGTTTCATCTTCTACCATAATACTTTGTATCAAATCTCTAAATGAATTTTTTATTATATATCCAAATAAGATTATTATTAAAAAAGTATTTAAATTTGTAATAGTATATTGTATTATATAAAATATTAAAGCTTCTATGGATTGTTCAGAATTAATAGCTAAAGCTAATAAAATAAATCCTACATGTGAAATAGTACTGTAAGCTAACAATCTTTTTATTTTAGTTTGAGCTAAACCTAATATTGTTCCTATTAATAATGATAATAAAGAACTTATTAATAATAAATTTTTACTTCATAAATAACTATTATTAAAACTTAAAGTATCATTATTTATTATATTATTTAAAGGATTTAATTCTAATATTATATTAATATTTTCTATTAAATTAATATGAGTTTGTATTTCAAATAATACTAATAAAATAGATATTTTAGGCATTATAGTTAATCATGTGGTTATAATTGTAGCACTATCTGCATATACATCTGGTGCTCAATTATGTAATGGTGCGGCTGCTATTTTAAATAATAATCCTATAAAAATTAATATTAAACCTAAACTAAAACCTAATAATATATTATTATTATTATCAATTACTGAGATCATACTATATATAGAATCTAAATTAGTTAATCCTGTGAAAGAATATATTAAACCACAACCTAATAATATTATACAAGAAGCTAAACTACCTAATAAAAAATATTTTAATCCTGCAGATATTGCTAATTCTGAATGTCTATATAATGAAGCTAAAATATATACTCCAAATGATTGTAATTCTAAACTTAAATATAAAGTGATTAAATTTGAAGAAGATATTAATAATAAAGAACCTAAAGTTGATATTAATACTATAATTGAATATTTTATTCTATAATTATTAATTGATAATATATTATGACCTTCTTCATTTAAATTATTATCTATAAATTTATGATTTATTAAAGGTCAAGCTATTAATATAACAGAACCTGTTAATACTATAACTATATCAAATAATTGTGTGAATAAAGTAATTTGAAATAAACCACTATACATACCTATACCTGATCCAATTGACTGAATATAAAAAGCATTTAAAGTTAATGCTCCAGTATAAAGTAATAATAGAGAAGATATTCTTAAATATAAATTTGGTGAAATATTTCTATTTATTGAAGGTAGGGCTATTGCCACTATAAGAATCATGATACTAATAAACATCATTACTTTATTTATAACATTAATTTTTTTTTTTAATTTTAATATTATTATTATATCAATCATAATTAATTAAATTAATAATATCTTTAACAAATTTTTTATTTAAATTATTTGTTATTACATCCTATTGGATTTGAACCAATATACAATTTGCTTCGAAGGCAAACGCTTTTCCAATTTAGCTAAAGATGTGAAAGATTTTAAAATTTTTATCAAACTTTAGATTATAATTTAAATAAATAAATTATATAAAAAGGATATAATATTCAAATAATTAAATCCCCTCTTAAATAAATAAATTAAGATATTTTATTTTATTCAATTAACCTCTTCTTAACTAATTTTATTTAAATTAGATAAATTTAAATATATAACTTATTTGGGTGAGAATTTGGTTTAAAAAAATTTTAAATTTTTAAAATTTTATATATTTCTTTTTTTTTTTAATACGAGTAAAGAGACTTGAACTCTTACGATTATATAAACCATAAATTCCTAAGATTTACCCGGCTACCAAATTTCGGCACACTCGCAAATTAAAAAGTGTTTACATTAAAATTTATAAATAAAAAGATATGTGAAATCTATAAATTAAAATAATATAAAATATATTATAAAATATAAATTAAGAATATATTTGTTAAACATAAAATTTATTAATTATAATTATAAAGACACTATTATTAAAATAATTATACATAAGAGATAGAGTAATCGAAACTCTGTCTGCATAGTGTAAGTATGCTGTTAAACCACTCAACTAATCTCTTACTAATGATTAATAAAAAGGGGGTAAATTTTATTTATTTTCCAGCAGCACTTTCCAGTACGGCTACCTTGCTATGACTTTTGAGATGTTACTCAATTGAATTAATAAAAACTAATTAATTTTACATAGCCGTTATATTATTTTCAGAAAATAAATAACTATTTAAATTTAAAAAATATAAATTTAATATTAACTATGAAAAGTTTTAATAACATTTTTATTTCCATCAATATAAGCTTCTTCCCAGCGACAGACAGTTAGTTCATCACGGATGCTAGTTTCACCGTTGCGCTTATTATCAACGATTACTCGAAATTCCTTCTTCATGTTCCCGAATTGCAGAGAACAATCCGTCTAAATTTATATTTTAACTTTTTTTAATGATTAGCTCTTCCTACTTTCCAAATTTAATTTATTTAATTAAAATTAAAAATAAATGCATTATTTAATCTTTCGATAATTTATTTTACATTAAATATAATATTATCTCTAATAATAAAATAAATATATAATTCATTTTTAGAAAAAGTTTGGCTTCACTTTGTAAAAGTTTTTGTGGCACGTCTATAGCCCAGTTCATAAGGGCCATAAAGACTTGTCTTAGCCCCAAATGATCCTTTATAAGAATCATAAATTGTTAAGTATGTAATAAAATATAATTTATAATATTTTTAATTAACAATAGGGATTTCGTCCGTTAATGGAATTAACCTCAGTTCTCACGATACGGACTGAAGACAGCCATGCAACACCTGTATTAAATGTTTTAATTTTCTATTTAAAATTTTTTATATTTTAAAACATTCCTTTATATATAAAATATATAAGTTTTTATTCAAGAACTGGTAAGGTTTTACGCGGATTATCGTATTAAATAACATGCTTCACTTCGTTTGCTCCGAAACCGACTAATTTTTTTGTTTTCAACTTTGCAGTTGTACTCACAAGGCGGAATGGTTATCGTGTTAACATTGCCATTAATAAATTTTTTACTAATAACTACCATTCATCGTTGACAGAGAGGGGTATTCTGGGTATCTAATCCTATTTCCTATCCTCACCTTCGTTTCTGAGCGTCAATCATTAATGGAAAAAAGCTTTCGCCTTTAATATTCTACTTAGTATCTAAGGATATCAGACCTACTCTAAGCATTCTTTCATATATCCTCTATTAGATTCTAGCTTTTATTCTTTATTTATTATTTTATTTCTATAAGTAAATTTTAAAGCCGCCTACAAACCCTTTACGCCTGATTAAGACGATTAACGTTTGTGTCTCTGGCCTTACCGAGTCTTCTGGCACCAGTTTTGGACGACACTAATAATAAGGTAATATCATTATTTTCCCTTATGTTATCAATTATTACAATTGATTTCAGTTAGCTAGTTCACTCTTTCGAGCATTGACTAATATTCTCGACTGCTGGTAGTATTATACTACTTGGGAGATTTCATTCCCAATGTGGCCATCTGTTCTCTCAAACATAGCTATTGATCGTTGGCTTGGTAGGCTTTTACCCTACCAACTACCTAATCAAAGTAAATAGTATTTTATAACAGAATAATTCCTTTAATATAAATTAAAAAAAACAAAAATTTGTGTTTTATTATATTTATTTCCTATTTATGGAAATTATAAAGTAACTTATTTACTATCCTCACCTTTACACCTTATTACCTTAAATTTTTGTTTTCGGTAATAATGATTTGCATGTCTTAAACTACTGAACAACGTTCAATCGGAACCAAAATTAAATTCTTATGATATTTAAACAATAATTTGGGGTTATTGCTATATTTTATATGCTTTTATTGCAATTTTTGTATCTCTTTTAATTTTTGTTATTTTTTTAAAACTATCGTCAATTTAATTTTAAAATTAAACAGAATCAATTTAGAGTTTGAAAGTTATTGTTCATTAATTCTTTAAGGGGGTTAGAGAATAAAATTATTTTAATATATTCTTATAAAAACACTTTAAATATATTAATATATTTTATTAAATAAATAAACAATTATTTATAATTTAGAATAAATTTTTTCTAAAAAAAATAATTAATATTTAATAAGGTGAGATATCAAATGCTATTAAAATACTAGGTACTAAAATAATAAAAGCTACACAAACAGGTAATAAATTTAATCAACATAATTCAATTAAAGCATCATATCTCATTCTAGGTAAAGTAGCTCTAAATCATACAAACATAAAACAGAATAAACATGTTTTTAATCCAAGTATAATAGATTGTAAATTAATTAAAGAATCATTAATAAATAATTCAGGCATATGATATCCTCCTAAAAAGAAAATAGAAGTAATACAACTAAATAAAACTATTGAAGCATATTCAGCTAAAAAAAAGAAAACAAAAGGTACACTAGAATGTTCAGTAAAGAAACCAGCTACTAATTCAGATTCAGCCTCTTGTAAATCAAAAGGTGTACGAGATGTTTCAGCTAATATAGAAATAAAATAAAATATAAAAACTGGAAATAATGGTATTATATATCAAATAGCTTGTTGATTTTCAATTATAGTTGTAAAATTAAATGAACCTGTTAATATTATTATAATTAATATAGCTGAACTTAAAATTAATTCATAACTAATCATGGCAGCAGTACTTCTTAAAGAACCTAAAAAGGCATAAGTAGAATTTGCTGATCAACCTGCAAATAATACTCCATATACTCCTAAGGAAGATAAAGCTACTGTATATAATACTCCTAAGCTAAAATCAAATAAAGTTAAACCTTGTCCAAAAGGAATTATTCCTCATCCTAATAAACTAAATATTAAAGAAAACACAGGCGCTAAATAAAATAATATTTTATTAGATTGAGAAGGTATAACAGTTTCTTTAACTATTAATTTAAGAGCATCACTAAAAGGTTGTAATAAGCCATAATATCCAGTAGTATTAGGACCAACTCTTCTTTGATGAGCAGCTAATTGTTTTCTTTCTATTATAGTCATAAAGGCTACAGATAATAATATAGGTAATATCACTAATAATACATCTAATAAATTTATTATTATATTTAACAGAGTTAAAATTAAATTATTTGTATTCATAGATAAATATATTTATCATCTTTATTTATATCTATATTTTATTTTATAATTGATTATCTATTTTAAATTTATACTTTAGTTTTAAATTATCTTATTTAAATTTATTAAAAAATAATTTAAAAATATCATTTTTAATATAATCTTATATTACATTTTCATAAAATTGAAATAGATATAAATATTGATTTATAGTTAATTAAAATTAACAACATAACTTTATAAATTAATTAAATTTATTTTTAATTAATAATTTAAATATTTATAAGTAAAATAAATAATTTAATTAAATTTAATTAGATCTAATTTTTGTTTTTTTAATTAAATTGTAAAAAGTATATAAAGTAAAAGATACTGTAACAAAAATTTATTTTTATATTAACAACCTAATTAATAGGTTCTAAATGATTTGTACAAACATTATTTGTAATTTAATTATCTAAATAGTTCTTATGAAAATGTTAAACTATTCTATTTAATTTTTAGAAATATAATTTTTTTAATTTAAATAGTTTAATATTTTCTTATTCTCTTTTGGATTCGAACCAAAATTAACACTTTAGAAGAATGCAGTTCTACCATTAAACTAAGAGAATTTATAATTAGATATTTTTAATTTTATTAATCTAATAAAATTAATATATTTTCTTTTAATTATAATAATTTATTATTAAATAAAATTTTAATGATTATAGAGTTAAGAGGGAATTGAACCCTAATGTTTATAGATTTTGCAGATCTATTACAGAAACCATCTGTAAACTTAACTCTAATTTATTTAAACACAAACAAATTAAACATTATTATGAAAATTTAGATTAAAAAGGGGGGGGGTAAAGAAATAATAATTAAATAAATTAGATAAATTTATTTTTTATTTAATGAGATAAAAATAGGTGCTATCATAGATAATAATAAAATAATACTGCATATTATCAATAATATAGCTGCATAAGTGTAAATTAATTGTCCAATAGCTTCTATTTGACTAAAAGAAATAAAAGTAGTATCTGCAATATTAGATTGATAAGTAGTATGAATATTATTAACAAAATTTAATTTATCATTATTTCAAATAAATAAATTAAAATTAGTAATAGTATCAAATATTAAATTTAAACCAGAGACATTATTAAAACTAAATGGTAAAATGTTAAACATTTCAAATAAGAATAATGAACCTACTACAAAAACTAAAGGTAAATTTTTAGTATATTGTTTTCCTGTATCTATAATATCTGTTAATGAAATATTAATCATCATAATTACAAATAAAAATAATACAGTTATAGCACCTACATATACAATAATATAAGATAAACCTAAAAAACCTATTCCAGATAATATTAAATAACCGGCTGCATTTACAAATACAGAAATTAAATATACTACTGAGATCACAGGATTTTGAGAGGTTATAACTAATACACTTGATATTATTGTTGTAAAACTTAATAAATTTATTAATACGAATTTCATTTTTAACTTAAAATTTAGCCTATTAATAAAAGTTAGATATTTTTAATTTTATTAATGTTCGATCTAAAATTTTTATATTAAAAAAAACAAAAATTTTTTAACGGTTAAGGCTGTAAACATTTAATTTTTATAACACATTTAATTAAATAAACAAAAATTTAATGTAGGTTAAACCAAAAAATATAATATTCAAATTAAAGAATATTTTTGAAATATTATTATAATATTTTATAATAATTCTTTTAAATTAATAATAATTAATACACTGAATAGTTAATATTCTCTTTTATACATTTAATAATATTATTTATAATTAATTCTTTTATAGAAAATAAATTATTTATTTACATTAAAATATATAATAATAACAGAATATATTGAGAATCTAGATAATGTAGACATATTTATAAAAGATAAAACTAGCTAATAATTATATAAAAAAAAACAAAATGAATTTAAACAAATTAATTCTGTTAAAACTATCAATTTTTATAACAATCTAAAAATGGCCTTTGGAATAAAAATAAAAAAAAAAAACAAAATGAATTTAAACAAATATACAAAAGCTGAATTAATCAGTAAATTTAATAAATTAAATGCTAAAAAAGGCATTGAGAATGATAATCAATCAATTTGAAATAAATTAATTGAAACCATATTGATATTTAAAAATATTTTATTAAAAATAACTTTAATAACATTATTAATTAAATATCTTAAAAAATATACATTTATAACCAAAATTTTAAGATTTATAAATTGAATTATTTTATCGATATTTGGTATATCTGTATTAGATAATTTCGATGTAAATTTTTTCTCTAAAATAATCACTGAAGTTAGAATTATCTTGAGTTCTATTACAGGATATTTATCTCAAACTCAATTTTATTCTTTCATAGCTTCATTATTTCATAAAAAAGAAGAAGTTATCAATTCAGGATGATCACCATCAAAAGTTCATAAAGAAAATCCAATTAATGAATCAAAAATTAGAGAAAGTCAAGGAAATACTAAAATCTCTGAATGATTAAAACCTGAAGTTAAACCAGAAGTTACACAAGAAGAATCTGATAATACTAAATATTATCTTATTGCTGGATTACTTATTTTAGCTTGTTTAAGTTGAGATTATTCAGATGAAATTAAAACAACTGGTTTAACTTTAATAGAATCAATTAGAAATATTAGAAATAATAGAGGAGCACCACCAAATAGTCCACCTATTCCAGAAGAAAGACCTACTTTATGAAATAGAATAAGAAGATTGTTCAATAGAGATAATAATGAAGTTCCACCTTTGTATGAAGATGCCACAGGACAACATAGATCACCTAATATATATTTGAACAATCAAGATAATTCTTCTCAACTTACATTCAGACCAATAGAATTAGAAAATCAAGCAAGTTCTTCTAGAGTAAGATTTTAAGATCCACTTCCTGTACAAGTTACAGGTTTATCTGAAATTAGAAGTGAGAATTTTGAAGAATCATCTAATAATGTTTTAACTGAGATGGATCATTACTTTAGATCTGTTGATACAACTCCAGCTGTAAATTTAGTACTTCAACAAGGATTATATAAAATACTAAGAAATAGAATAAGAAGATTGTACGAAGTAGATAATCAAAAATATGATGAGTTGACTAAAAACCCTATATTTAATACTAGATTAGATAAAATTTTAAATCATGAAAAAGAACTATTTAAAACAGATACCTACGATGAACTAGCTCAAGCTGCAGCACAAGAACAAATAGATTTTATAAGTAATATTCCCAAAGAAATTTCTATTGATAAAAGAGGTAGAGCATTATATTTTAGAATGTTAGGATTAGAAATAAATAAATTAGGTAATTTTATTTGTAATATTCCAGATAATGAAGTATTACTAATAATTCCATTTATAACAGTTAGTAACACAATAAAAGATCCATATATTTGTCTTTCAGCTCAATTTTTAATCTGTAATAATTCCGATCCTATATTAATATATAGATTTTTATCTGAACAATTAAATACAGCTTATGATGATTATCAAATAAATCAAGAAAATTTAGCATTTAATTTATATTTTAAACACAAAATAGTAAGGTTAACTCATAAAGAGTTTTAATCTTCAAAAGGGAGAGATATTAAATGGTTTAATTATAATTTTAGCAGAAAATTATATTGTGGTTCGATTCCACTCACTTCCAGAACGAGATTTGTAAGGAAAAAATATAAATAATAAAATAAATGAACAAAAATTTAGAAAAATTAACTAAAGCTGAATTAATCAGCAAATTAGAACAAAAACAAAAAGTAGAAAATTCTACTGTTAAAAAAACAATTGAAAAAAACCCAATGACAATATTTGAATCAATCAGATTTATTTTAAAACAAATTCAAACTTTATTCTTATCATTATCAATAGTAGCTATTTTAATGAAAATTTTTAGAAATTATAAATCTATAAGAGCTACTTTAAGAGTTATGAACTATGTTATCTTAGCTATGTTTGGAATGTCTTTATATGAAGCTTTCGGAATTAGTATGATAATACAAGGTTTTGGTGAATTTAAATTTGTATGTAGAGCTATTATTCTTTATATACAAGAATCAACTTTTTATACTTATTTGATGAGAATATTTAATACTGCAGTTGAACAAAAAGATTCTATTAGAGGTTCTTATAAAAAACCGGTAGAAATCGATTGAAAAGCTGAATATGAAAAAGCTGAAACAAAAAGAGAAATTGATAAATGAAAAGAAAGATATGAAAATCATAAACAAAATGATGAAAATAATAAAATAAATAAAAAAACTATTGCTTTATTAATTTTATTGTTAGGTGGAACAATTACAACTTGATATTATGGTCCTGAATTATTAAATATATTTTCTCCAGTATGAAATTTATCTAATTTAATAAGAGATATTCTTAGGGGGAGAAGACCAGATGAAGATGATGATGATGATAATAATACTATAATTTTTGAAAATAAACTATCAAGAGAAGGAAGTACATCTCCTGAAATGTTAGTATATTCCTCTGATCAAGTTAATACAACTCCTAAAGCTTCAACTAGTCATAATCCACCTGTAGCACCACCTGCTCCTCCCGCTCCTCCTGCTCCTACTGAACAAGGTCCACCTAATGCTTTCCTAGATTCAATTAGAAAAGGTACAAAATTAAGAAAAACTGAAACAGTTGAAAAAACAGGATTCGAGACAGGTAAAATTCTAGGTGAATCTGAAACACCAAGTTTAATGGATGCATTATCAAATAAATTAAATAAATTAAGACCTATGATTACTGGAGATGAATCAGAATTAGAAGAATCAAAAAGTGGACAAGATTGAGATGATAATGATGGATCTACACCAACTAATAAATTGGATAAAGGTAAAGGTAAAGAAAAATTCTTAGACAGTATTAAAATGGATAATGAAAATAAATCAACTTCTTCAGAAAATAATAAAATACCACCTATTTTAAAACCAATTCTGGAAAGATTTCCTAATTTAAGTCAGGAAACTTTAGAAAAATTGAGTACTCCTGAAGGATTGAGAAATAGACATAAAATAATACAATCATTATCAGATGATGAATTAAAAACTGATATTACCCCGTTTAAATATTTACCCATAAAAAAAATAATCAGTGATATGTCTAAGGATGAACAAATTAAAATGGATAAAATAATTAAAAATACATTAAATTTAGATTCAGAACAATTAACAACAAAATTATCAAGAGAATTTCCTGATTATAAATTTGATGTAGATAGTTATAAAGAAAGTTTTATGAAAGCTACTGAGGAAGAAATAAATTCTGGTAAAACAGAAGCTGAGAAACTACAAATTACTAAAGAAATACAAAAAGTTGATTTATTAGAAATTCAAAATACTGTTGGTACTTCTGATACTAAAGAAATTAAAAATGTAGTTAGAGAAAATTATACTCATTATAGATTATTAAATGAAATTAAAAATAAAAGTAGTAAAACTTTTGAAGATTTAACCGATAATGATAAAATAGAATTAGATAAAATAAGCAAAAATTTAAAACCTGATACATTACTAAATGAAATTGGTGATTATGGTGAAAATAATCTTATGGAATCTTTAATAGCTAGTAATGTTCATAATACAATACAAAAACTATATGATGATAATCCAGGAATAAGTAAACAAAATTTAATTGAAAAATTAATTAAAGAAAATCCTTGTCATAAAGAAAAAATACTTGAAATAGTAAGTAGAACTATGGATGAACAAATAGCTTATTTAAAGCATAAAATTTCTTATAAACAATTTGAAAGAATGAATAAACATCTAATTAAAGAAGATATTAAAGAAATGCAAAATTTAGGAGAAAATAGAACTGAAGATCAAATAAGAACATTAAAATCGGTTAACAAATCTTATAATAATATCTTGCAAGAAATTAAAAGTAAACCTAGTTTAACTTCAATTAAACCTAATGTTGAAAAGGCACAATCTCAATTTAGTTCAAAACATTTGGAAGATACAATGAATTTATTTGATTAAAATTACCCCCCTTTCCTTCACATTCGAACCTAACCAAAACACACACCCAATAATTTATTATAAATATTATTTAAAAGCATGATTTTGAGATATTAAATCTTGAAATTTAGTGGATTGAATAATAGCTATTTATTTAAATTCTATAATATTTACATTAATTATTTTATTACCAATTTTTGTTTTAAATATCTTATGATTTTTAACAAAAGATTTAGAAATATGAGGATTTTTATTTGAAATCTTTATTAATGAGAGATTTTTAGATAATATAACCTATTCCATTGTTTGTACTTATCCTCTGAATAAAGCGACGAAAGGAAATATCGTTAAATTAAGAAGATCTTTAAATAGAAATGCATGAGAGGAATATAAAATTTCGTTAAACAATAAAATATTTACTAAAAAGTTATTTGAAAATTTGATACAAAAATTCTGAAACAAAATAGAATATAGATTTACAAGTGATAATCATTTATATTTACTTTTTAAAATTCAATATAATGATGGTAACTTTGCAAGTATTGGATCTTTACAAAGATTAAATAAAGAGGATTTAAATTGATATATTGATTTTATATTAAGTCTGGTTCAATTTAAATCTGAATATTATAAAACAAATCAAATTAAAGAAATAATAATAACTTATGGGTTTAAAATTGAAAAAATTCCTAATAAAATAATAATTGCCTCTACTACTAAATCAACTGAATTCAACAAAGTAAATATTATAAATTCAATGATTCCATCAGATTTTGGATCCATTCTTAAAACAATTAAAACAGAAAATTCAACTATTTTTATTATTCAAAATGAATTAGGACAAACGATTACTTTAGAACAATTTGAAAGTTACAATTTAGTAACAATTGCTTCTAAAGGAACGATTTTAATTTCCTTTAAAGATGAATTCATAAATAATAATGAATTTGTTAGAATAATTGATAATAAAAAATATTGTTTCAAAAATAATTTACAAGTTTTATTCCTGAAAGAACTGAAAACTAAATTTATTTCTAAAATTAAAAAATCGGAAGATTTAACTAATAAATTTTTAACTCTTGATATAGAAACATTTATTAAAAATGGGGATTTAATTCCTTTTTTAATTTGTATCTATGATGGAGAAAATAAATTAGTATTTGGTCTGTGAGACTACAATTCAGTAGAAGAAATGATTTTAGATTGTTTAAATTCTATATTAATTAGAAAATATCATGGTTATAAAGTTTATATTCATAATATGGCTAAATTTGATATTATATTTATTCTAAAATATTTATTAAAAATAGCTGATTGTCATCCTATAATTCATAATGATAAAATGCTTTCTTTAAAAGCTAAATTTGGAAAAAACAATGAGTATCAAATCGAATTTAAAGATAGTTATTTAATTCTATTAGCTTCTTTAAGTAAATTAAGTAAATATTTTAAAATAAAAAGTCCTAAAACAATCTTTCCATTTCTTTTTGTAAATGAAAACAATTTAGACTACAAAGGAATAGTTCCAAGTTTTAAAATGTTCGATAATAAAATAAGTCGAGAAGAATATAATAATTATAAATCTAATTTTAAAAATAATTGAGTTTTAAAAGCTGAATCAATAAAATATTGTAATATAGATTGTTTAGCTTTATATCAAATCATAATAAAATTTAATAGTTTAATATTCGATTTATTTGGACTAAATATTCATCATTATTTAACATTACCTTCTTTAGCTTTTGCTATATTTAGATCTAATTTTATGAACAAAGAAAATATACCACAATTATCTGGTAAAATTGCTAGTGATATTAAAAAAGGTTACACTGGAGGAGCTGTTGATATGTATATTCCTAAATCTAAACCAGGAGTTAAACTTAAAAGTTTAGATATTAATTCATTATATCCTTCTCAAATGGAATCAAGATTAATGCCTATAGGAACTCCTACTTATTTTGAAGGTGATATATTGAAAATAGATGCTAATGCATTCGGATTCTTTTATTGTAAAATAGTTGCTCCTGATAATATTAAACATCCTATTTTACAAACAAGAGTTCTAACAAATAATGGAATGAGAACTATGGCTCCCATTGGTACTTGAGAAGATATGCTTTTTTCACAAGAAATGGATAATGCCTTAAAATATGGTTATGAAATTGAAGTTTTATGAGGATATACATTTGAATCTGAAATTATCTTCAAAGACTATGTTGATTTTTTATATAATTTAAGATCTCAATACGATAAATCAAATCCATTAAACTTCATTGCAAAAATATTAATGAATAGTTTATATGGAAGATTCGGTATGGATGATAATTTTAGTAATATAAATATAATTCATAACGATTATTTTTCTGAATTTGAAAATAAATTCTTCGATAGTATAACTAAAGTAACTGATATTGATGAATATAAATTAATTGAATCTAAAAACTCTGAAAATGAATTAAACCATAATACTTCTATTACTATAGCAGCAGCAATTACTGCTTATTCAAGAATTCATATGAGTCAATTTAAAAATAATCATAAAATTAATTTATATTATACTGATACTGATTCAATTTATACTGATTCTAAATTAGACAGTTCTTTTATAGATTCTAAAGTTTTAGGTAAATTAAAACTAGAATATATTTGTAAAAGAGCTATATTTTTAACTCCAAAAGTATATTGTTTAGAAACTATATCTGGAGAATTAATTTATAAAGTAAAAGGTTTAACTAAAAATATAGAATTGAGTTTTCAAGATTTCGAAAAATTATTGATTAAAGATTCATTATTAATAAGAAAACAAGAAAAATGATTTAGAAAATTATCTGAAGCTAAAATTACTATTTTAGAACAATTATATACATTAAAAATAAATGAAAATAAAAGAAGATTAATTTTTGATAAAAATAATAACTTCATTTCCACTGAAAATTATAAAATCACAAATAATAAAGATATAACTAAATTTTTACCCCCTTTTTATTCATTTTTAATTCCTTGGCCTAAATTAATTAAAGACAACTAATCTCTAATTAAAGACAACTAATCTCTTTGTGGGGCTTGGTAAAATGGGACAATTTAAAACATCAAGTCTTGTTTATAAATTAGTAATGCTAAACTAAATAATTCACAGTTACTTACATTTGCATCCTATTAAGAAATGTTCTTTTTCTTATAAAAATTAAATATTATTTCATTTCTTAGATTATATTATGGATTAATATAATCAAAAGAAATATTATTTAATAAATAAATAATAGAAATAAATTTAAGATAGTATCTAGGGGTTAGTTTCTTGCTTTATATACATTCAGCGCTTATCTAATATGTTTGTGGCTACCCAACTATGCTTATTTAATTAATTAAATTCAACAATTGGTGCACTAGAGAAACACAGCCTATTGATCCTTTCGTACTAGAAGGTCTTCCCCTTTTTACTATTTATCTCTTCAGAAGATAGGGACCATACTGACTCACGTCGTATTAAACCCAACTCGCGTACCCTTTTAATCGGCGAACAGCCGAACCCTTCCAAGCTTCTTCACCTGGAGGATAGGATGAGTCGACATCGAGGTGCCAAACAGCCGGAACAATGTGTACTCTTGCCGGCTATTAGCCTGTTATCCCTAGCGTAACTTTTATCGATTGATCCCCGTCTATTCCATTTTATAGCGAGGGGTCACTATGCCCTACTTACGTATCTGTTTGACTTCTAAGTCTTTCAGTTAGGTATGCTTTCCGCCATTATACTATTCAAAACTTTTCACTAATTTATTGATTTCCATTCAATTTCTAGCTATACCTTGTAATAATAAAACAAATTTCTTAAGTTTTATTTTTATTTAATTCTTATTAATATTAGAGAATTCAGATTTTTTTTTTGTGAGTATATTATAACAAATAATTATAATATTATAAATTTATTAAAATCTTTGGATGTACTTTGCTACTTTTTTAAAGACGACCGTCCCAGTCAAACTACCAATTAGTCATTTATCCCTTAAATTTCAATTTATAAGGTAAACAAAGATTTAATTCAAATTTTAAGGTTTTCCAAATTTTGTCTATCGACATTCCTAATCACTATTAATAGAATTTAAATCATTATAATAACTAATTATAGTAAAGCTGCATAGGGTCTTCCCGTCCCTCTGAAGATAGCGAGCATCTGCACTCGCAATTCAATTTCACTGAGCAAGTTGTAGAGACAGTGAGACCATCGTTACATTATTGATACTAGACCACATTTAATGGCCAATTTATTTTGCTACCTTAGGATCCTCATAGTTAAGACCGCTATTAACCAGACTTTCAATTAGTAACTTTAAAATTACCTCTCTTATATTAATGGCATTGAGCAAATTTCATTCAGAATACTATTATCTTAATCATTGCTCTGAATTGTGTTTTTAGTAAACAGTCGTGGCCTCCGATTTTATTATACCATATAAAAAATTAAATTATGGTTAATTTAAATTTTATATGGTTTCTCTTATTGTCAAACTTATGAGAACAATTTGCCGAGTTCCTTAACAACTTTTAGCTCTTCGCCTTAGTATACTCTACTTACAAACCTGTGTCGGTTTAGGGTACGGTAGTTAATAATTTAAAATTTATTATAAATTATATATATTTAATTTTCCTGATCTATTATTATTTACCTTATAGATTTTCAATATATTACTCATCAGTCAAAACTTTGGTTCTGAACCTTAGAGGCCGCATTAACATAAGGTGGTTTAACCTTTCCTTATAACCCTTTTGTATTCGGCGAGAAGTATTATAACTTCTTTACGTTACTCATGTCAGCATTATCTCTTCAGTTATTTTCAAACAATGAAACACTGTTTATCATCAATTATACTGAATGTTCTACTACCTAATTTATAAACATAAATTAATTTATATTTATAATTAACAGGATATCGGTTGATTATTTAAGACCCGTTAAATTTATGGCGCAATAGTCTAAGGGCTGCTACGTTGTTACAACGGTCATTAAAAGATAGCGACTACCAGGCTCACTTTACAGCTGCATTCAATCTATTACTTCCTTTAATTTCACTTAATAATCATTTGGGACCTTGATCCATGTTCTCGGCTGTTTCCGTCTTGACTATTCAACTTATCATGAATAGTCTGAATATCTATTATCAATTTATGTTATTCCGAGTTTCATTTCCATTGGTAAGATTTTCGAGATCCCCTCAACCTAAACTTTTAATAAAATATATTATTATTAGTTGGGAATTACCGTGCTGTACCTCCATAAATTTATTCATAGATGTCATACTTAAATATGTTTCGTAGAAAACCAGCTATCACCAGTTCAGATTGGCATTTCACCGCTTTCCAAAACTCTTCGGAGAATTTTTCAACATTCAACCGTTCGATCCATTATAATCTGGTTTTGGAAAGATCAACTGACTTCGGGTCTAATAATAGTAACTATCCCATAATTATTATTTTGTAAATAAATCACTTATTTCATAATTAATATTTTATTTATAAGGAATTTATTCTATTTTATAGTGTAAAATATTTTAATTTTTAGATTTTTTTATACAAATAATTTAGTCGCTTTCGCTAAGGCTAATTAACCTTGCTACTATTATTAACTTACTGACCCATTATGCAAAAGGTACGTTGTCATTTTATATTTTAAAACTTCAACTGCTTATAGAATTACTAATTCAAGACTATTTCATTTCGTTATACAACGAACTATTTCAACTTTTCCTTTACAGTACTATTTCACTATCGCTAAATTTATTATACTTAGCCTTAGAGGATGGTTCCACTATATTCCAACAAGTTTTCTCTCATTGTACTTATTTTTTTAAAAGAAATTTTTATCTTTTACAGGACTGAATACCTTCTTTGGTAATTATTTTAAATAAAAAATAATTATTATATAATTATTAAATTATAATTAAAGATATTCCAACTTCATTCTTTATAATTAATATTTTATAATTTCAAATATTTTATTCTTTAGGCTAATCCAATTTCACTCACCATTACTTTTGGAGTCTCGGTTGATTTCCTTTCCTTTCCTTAATACAATGTTTTGCTTCAGGAAGTTTTAATATTTAAGGTTTCCCTTAGGATCGCCACAATTTGCTTACTTTTAATATAAATATTAATAAGTTTGTGGCTTTTGGTTTTTACCTCCTTTTTAATAAATTTGCTAGTTATCCTTAATAATTCCTTTAAATTACTTTGATGTTTGTACTAAATTGTCATCTATACTTTTAGTGTTTTAATTTAATTTAAACCTATCTATATTTAAATTAAAAAAATTCCAAATAAATAAACTAAAAAAAATAATGTAAAGAATTAAAAAATATAAATGTAAATTTATTATAATATATTTCAATAGCTGAAAAAAGGAATTGAACCTTTGTTTTACCATCATGAATAGTAAGTTTTAACCATTTAAACTATTTCAGCTTAATTAATTTAATTAAACAATTTATTTATTTTATTATTTAAATAATAAGTGAGTTAGAAGGAAAATATATCTATAAGACTAATTAAGTTCATATATTTTATAAAATATTACAATTATGTTTTAATAAAATATTACTGATATAATCTAAATATTAATAAGTCTAAGTATAAGAATTAAAGATTTCACATTTAAAAAATAAAACTAATTTAATATTTAATTAACTTTTTAATAGTTAATAAATATTATGATAACTTAATTTACAATAGTATTTGATATAATTATATTTATTGTTTAAATGAATATTTTTCTATTTTGTTATCCAAAGATTATTCTATCTTTATTAATATACAATTAAATTTATAAAATAAACTTTTTTTTAATTTTATTTTAATTTAAGTTTATTTATAGACCTAGAACTTTAACTTAAAATCTAATATAATTTTTATATTAAATTTTACAGATTTAAATATCTTAACTCATTCTTAATTAAAATTTTATATTATTGAGATGATTTTTATTAAATAAACTAATTAAGGGTAAAATCAGAGATTTGAACTCTGAACAGCGTCGCCACAAGACGTTATTTTGCCAATTAAACTAATTCTACCTTATTTATTATTAAATTTTTATTAATATAAATTATATTCAATTAATTAAATTGTTAATAAATGTAACATAGTTAAATTATTGTTTGTATTTAAATAAATATCTTAAAGAAATAATAATTTTAACTATTATTATTTATTTTAGATAGATTTTTTTCTGTGTATCCTTTTAAATATATATTAAATAAATAATATAAATAATATTAAATTTAAAGGGGGGTAAATAAAACAAAATAAATTTAAATAAAAATTAGTCTTTATGAAAATTAAATTTAACTAATAAAATATAATTTAGATATAATAAAATTATAAATTTAAAATAATATTTAATTTTTATCTGTGGCTAAATCCATTAAAGTATTTTCTGCCATACCAATTATAGGAACTATTATTAAGAATCAAGAAAAATAAAAGGCAGTAGCAAATTGTCCTACTTCTACAAAAGGACTTTCAGGATGTTGAGACCCAATTCACATTAATATTACAAAATTTACAATAAAGAATCATAGAGCTAATTTCATAGCTGGTCTAAATTGACTACCTCTTATTCTAGATAAATCAGTTAAAGGTAATATTAATAAAATTAATAATGAACCAAACATAGCTATAACTCCTAATAATTTATTAGGAATAGATCTTAATATAGCATAAAATGGTAACAAATATCATTCCGGAACTATAGAAGGAGGTGTACTCATAGGATTAGCTGGAATATAATTATCACTATGTCCTAATAAATTAGGATAGAAGAAAACTATAACAGATAAAGCTAATAAAAATGCAAAGATAGTTACAAGATCTTTAAATGTAAAATAAGGATGCATTGCATATCTATCTCCATTTGAAGATATACCATTGGGATTATTTGAACCATGTGTGTGAAGAGCCATTAAATGAGCTACAACTAAAGCAGCTAATACAAAAGGTAATAAGAAATGAAGAGAGAAAAATCTATTAAGTGTAGCATTGCTTACACTAAATCCTCCTCAAATTAATTCTACTAAATCTGGCCCAAAAAATGGTACTGCTGATAATAAATTAGTAATTACTGTTGCCAAATCTTTAATTTTACCTATTTTAGCTTAAGCTTATATGTTTAAAACAAGTAAATCATGTACATTATAATTATCTTAAAAAAAATAATCGTATTATAATTTTTAAGGGTTATGTAAATGTCACATAAAGAGATTAAAAAAATTTCTTTTTTTTATACTCTTTTGTCATGTTTACTCTTTTATTCAATTAAGAATATTAAAAAAAAATAAGGGGGTAATATATATTTATTTTTATTTTAAATGAGGTTAAAACAGTTATTTTTTAGAAATAGGAAGCATAACTCCATGTCTTTCAGGTAATTTAGAAGTTGAAGCTTTAGGAGTAGTAGGACTATTTTATCATTTAGTATTTTCAACATCAATGTAGTCAATATTTTCCCCTTTATTTTGATATCTAATTACATCTAAATCATATAATTCTTCATTTGAAGATAATTCTTTAAAATATTTTTTATATTCATCTTCTCGATCTAGAAAAACAGGTGTTTCAGTTGTTGTGGTACTGCTATCATCATCATCAGGTTTTACATTTTTAATCAATTCGATTATAGAATCTCAATAAATATAAATTAAACTTAAAGAAACAATAGATAATCCTATTCAATAATATTTATTTAATTTGAATCAATTTTCTTTTTCATCTCCTCCACTACTTTTATCATGAATGATTTTTTCATTTTTCAATTCTCTTCCATTGGAGGGTATTTCAGACTTAATTATTTCTGATTCAAATTTATTTTCAACTACTTTAGATTTATCTTCAATTACTTCAGATTTATTTTCATCTGTAACAATATTGAATATTTTCACTAAAGTTTTATAAATTTTGCTTTCATGAATAAAATTAACATATTCCATTCAATAATACTCAATTTCTGCAATAGAAGCGCTTGATTCCATTTTTAAGCTATACAACAAACTCTTTTTTTGTTTTTTTGTTTAACATTGCTAAAATTTTAGATTTTTTATGTTTTTCTGTTTTGTCTTACACAATTTTCTCTGAGTATCTAAGTGCTGTTAATTTTTTTTTTTTTTTTTTTTTTTTTTTTTTTTTTTTTTTTTTTTAATTATTTTTTTTTTTTTTTTTTTTTTTTTTTTTTTTTTTTTTTTTTAATATAAATTTTTTTTTATTGTGTTAAT
>Ga0193692_1000012_pt1 | contig 52419 bp, 63 predicted proteins | sample L3a1metaG_FD_144917 | JGI IMG/M metagenome (GOLD analysis project Ga0193692, IMG submission 144917) | Soil microbial communities from a riparian zone of the East river system, Colorado, United States - L3a1 | ecosystem: Environmental > Terrestrial > Soil > Riparian zone | place: USA: East River... | reverse complement strand
CCTTGCGCTCCGGAGCCGCGCCACGCCCTTCCGCTACCTACCCTGCCCGGCCCCTTCCTATGCGCTCCTGCGACGCCAACGCCCCGCGCTCGGAATTGTCACGTTCCCCGGTTCGCCTAGGCCACCTCCCCGGCTTGGGAGTCCGTGGCACAAGAAACCGTCAAGGCCCTGGACCCGAAACCGACCTCCGCCGAGCTGGCGAACATGCTCGCGCTACTCAACTACCTGGGCGCCGAAACGGTAACCGCAACGCTCGCTTACCTTTGCGAACAAGGCTAAACCCGCAAAGGTTAGATTCTTTGGAAATAAACCCGACCCGAGCGCGAATCATGGGGTATCGTTCTATTGAACGAAAGGAAACACGCCAAATGAACGCCAACGCAAACCCGACCGAAACCGCTACTTTCCTGGAAGCTCAAGGCTGGCGCCAGTGCGCCCCCGCGATCGGTTACCCGGATTATGGCCCGTGCTACGCGGCCCCCTGGGACACGTCCAAGCTATACGCACTGACCCTCGCCCTGGCGCTCCGCGTGTGCCGGTTCGCCCTGGAAACGGGCGCCCAAGCTACCCCTACCTGCGACCGGCTGGAACGTCACGAAATCGAGCGCGCGCGGATCGCCCATGCGCGGATGCTCGGGAAGGTTGCCTAACGTGCGCGCGATCTACCAAGCGCTCCCGCCCTTCCTGCGCAGGATCATGCTCGCGGCCCTGGGCCTTGCCCCCCTCGCCTACCTTGCCCTCCGCGCATGTTCGGCCGCAACGGAAGCGCTCGCAAAGGCTCAAGGAATCCACTAGACCCGTTCGATATCTAACGCTACCCGGCTAGTACGGGTGCCCCGCCAAGGGCCACGAAAGGAAACACGCCATGAACCTACCCGGAATCGAAACGTACGCGAGCGGCGCCAACGCCCACGCGGTTACCCTTACCTTTCCGAAGGGCGACACCCTCAAGGTTTGGTATTCCTACTCAACTCCCGTGGCGTTTGCGTTCAATGGGACGCGGACGGTTCGGGAAAATGAATGGAAGCAAACTACGGGCCGGCACCTTTCGGCGATCGACGGCGGAGACAAGCTCGCCAAGCGCTCGCGCGTGTCCGGGGAGGAATTCGAGCGCAAGCTAGGCGAGACCCTGGCCAAGCTCGCGGACGCTTCCCCGCTCGCCATACTCGGCGCCGAAACCCTGCGCCAGCTCGCGGAGCGTGGCCAGCTCAAGGGCCAAGGCTCCCCGGGAAACTCGCGTCATATTCTCGGCATGGCGCGCGACGGATTCCAAGCGCTCGGCGAGTACGCACGCGCGCACGGGTTCGCCATGCGGGAGGGTGCGTAACATGAGCCGCGCCGAATACTTCCAAGGCTACACGGGTTGCGGCCCTCTCCCCCCGCAGGTTGTGGCAGCGCTGCCAAACGCGGAGGAGATCGCGGCCTCGATACACCGACTCGAAATCGAAAGGAAACACGCCAAATGAAACTACTTACAGGAAAAGAAACGCGCGGGGTATTCGGCGGCGCCTATGCCGTTGAAATCGAAATCCCTACGGGTGACGTGCGGACATACTATCAGCGGATGCGCGCGGATGGGACGCAAGCGTCCTACGTACTTCGATCGGCGCGGATCCTCGCCGAATTCGACAAGGCCCAGGAAGCCGGCACGGTTCGCCTACTCTATGTCGCGGATTGTGACGGTAGCGGCGCCCTGGATTGGCTAGACCAATCGGCGGACCAAATGGCGGAAGGCAACGTGCGCGCTTGGACGGCAATCGGCAAGCGCGAGCGCGAGCGCGCGGACTCCGAAGGGGTCTACGGTATCGTGAGGCAGTACCGGACTTCGGACGCGGAGGAATGGGAGGAAGGGGGCAGCGTTTGGGGATTCATCGGCACGGATGGATTGGAAGCCGGGAACTGCGCTCCGGACATTATGGCGGAAACCTTGGACGCGCTGGCCAAGGCGCGCGGGGAATGCTGCCCGGCTTGCGGCCGGCCGAAGGTTGCCTAATGCTCCGGCTTGCAATTACTGGCGATCGGTTCCAGGTTGCGGCAGCGTGCGACGCGCGCGACATCCCGCACGCGCTCAAGCGCGAGGATGCCACGGGCGCAACGTGTGACGTTGACGTGCCGGATGGATTCGCGGACGTGTGCCGAGCGTGGCAGCGCGAACCGCCCCACGCCCCGCCCTATCCCGTTGGCGCTTGCTTGTGCATACACACGTTCCCGGCTCGCGGCATCCTTGGATCGCGCGGCCCTTGACAATCGAACCGCGAGCGTCGCGCATGCGCGGCGCCCGTGGCGTGTTTCCGAAGGGGCCGGGTATTGGCGTACCCGGCCCCACCTAACACGCCCCACAATTAGAACATGGGACCCGCGACCCTGGGCGACGCGGACTCCCTACACGGACTCGCCCTAGAGACTCGACAAGGGGACGCGAACCGCGAACCCCGCAGGATCTACCTACCATGAGTTACAATCCAAACGTGGGCGCCCCTGGCGTCCGGCCCGTCGGGGCTTCCCCCTACCGTTCCGATTCGGACTGCGATCTCCCGCGCACCTATACTGAAGCTCGGGATGCTTTCGAGCGCGCAGACAAGCGTCGCGGACGCGCGCGGGGAAAGGTGGCCCACAATACCCGGCTCGAAAGGGTGACGGAACCGGCCGCCGTTTGGAAGGGTGCGCATGGGTTCGCGTTGCGCTTGCATGATACGCGCGTAGTGACGTTCAATCCGGACGATTCTATTACTCTGGACACTGACGGATGGCAGACTCCCACAACCCGCGACCGGATGAACCGTTGCGGCTTGAATGTGTATATGTCGTCAGGCGTGGCCATTGTCCGCCACGGCGGGACGGAACACGTTTACCGCGACGGTATGCGCTTGCATCCGGACGGCAGCGTGTCGGGTCCGCCGGTGGTCGGCAGCGCGGCGGATGTCGTGTCGCGCAGGAAGCGCCACCTTGCCGCAGCGCGTCGCGCGGAACTTGCCGGGCAGACTCGGCCTTTCGTGGTGTTCTACTGGCCCACGCGACGAGGGGGCGAAACACACTTCAAGGGCAACGTGCCGGAAGTGTTCAGCTCGGACTCGGATCTCGGACTCAAACCCCGGACTCGGGCGAGCATCGAAGCGCAGACCCGCGCGATTTCCGGTAGGAAGCTTCAGTAATGGAAAGGGTACTTCTACACTATGATTCCGGCCATTGCACAAGCCTCGGAAATCATCCGCGCCTTGCGGAGATGCTCCGCAACCTTGGCGAGCCGGACGTTATCGAACGCGGCCCGTGGCGAACCTACATGGAATGGCCCCCGATCTACCCGGGCGTGCCGATCCCTAGCTACTGCATGAGCGAACCGTGGCCGAGCGAAACTCCGCGCCGGAAGCTCGTACGTATCTCACTGGACACAATCTCACACGCGAAGAACTGGAAGTAAGGACTCATCTCATGGACTCAAAAACAAACGAAAAACCGATCCTGATGGAGCCCGAATACATGCGCGATTTCGTCTGCGGAACGCGCCGCGCCATCCGCAAGGGCACCGGAGACTTTCGCGTGGTCTGCGCTACGTGCGGAGCCGGCGGCAGTAAGTGGCACCGGACGCGCGAGGCATCGACAAGTGCCGCCGTGCGAGACTCGGGCAAGGCATGCCGCGCGTGCGGCGCTAGCTAATGGACGCGGCAGCCTATCGCAAGTTCCGCGTGCTCTCGCAGTACGTAGCGCAGCTCCGCGCAGAGCTGGCAGTGCTCGGGCTCCATGAGGGCCGAGATTTCGGACTCACGGGCGACGCGCCGGCCGAGCTAGAATTCTATCGACCGTGGCATATCACGCGCACGGACTCACTGCGCGGAGACCTCAACGGCGTACTTTACCGCGTGGCAGCTATCCCGGTATGAAACCTGCGCACCGATACCTCTGCCCGATCGGTCCTCGGCGCCTTTGCTTCCTGCGCGTGCCCGTGCAAGGCGTGCGTTGGAGCAAGGAGCTATCCGCCCTGCGGAAGCTACTGCGCGAGCTTGGCGACACGGCCCGCGTGCATATAGTCGATGGCTTCGACCCGTGGTATCTAGCGCCGGGCAGCGACACACAACCCGACCGGGACACGGCGGACTTCTTCGCGCGACTCGATCGAGCTTTTGCTGGCGCTACAGATAGTGTGCCCGGCTTCGACCTCTATGACTGGCAAAATGGCAGCTTCGTGCTCGTCCGCCCGGCCGTGGATGACAATTCGACCAAGGCCCTTCCCAGCCCGAGAAGTAAGTGATACCGTTCGATCGTTCCACCTACTGCAACCCAGGACTCGAAAATGAGACTCAACAAATTCCTACTGGCCGCGCGGACGCTTGTGTCCAAGCTCGGCGCTGCCATGAACAAGCTCGCGGGCGGCGACAAGCCCGAGGTGCTCTCGTCGCGCACCGTGGCGCCGGAAGACTTCCTCGCCGGACTCAAGTCTTGCGACCCGCGCTTGGTCAAGTCCCTCCTGCCGAAGTCTTGCTTCCGCAAGCGCGGCCCGGGCGTGGAGGCGAACTTCCGCCGCGCCTACTGGCAGCTCACCCCCGCGCAGCGCGCAGTCGCTCGGAGCTTCGGATGGATCCGATGAGCAACGACTACGAGGCGCTCATGGGCGACGCGCGCCCGCTCTACGAGGAGCGCATGCAGCTACTCACCTTCCGGACTTGGCGCAAGGTCTGGCACTTCCTGCGGCACACGCTCACGGGCTCTACGGCCTCGGGCTTCCAGACCGAAGGTTGCGGCCAGATTTTCATGGACGTTGCCGCTGAGCGTGGCCGGCAGATTCTCAAGTGGGGAAACCAGACGCACCCGTGCGTTCCCTGGGAAGTCCCGGGCATGAACGCCGACCAAGCGCATATCGACAAATTCGTAGCCGAGCGGCTGGAGCACGCTGCGCGCGAGGACTGCGAAAACGAATTCAAACGCAACGAGGGCACTTGGACAGCCATCGCCCGCGAGGAGATGGCCGAGGTCATCGCCGCACCGAATCGCGCCAAGCGCCGCGAGGAAATCGTACAGACGATGGCCGTCCTGACTGCGTGGCTGGAGGACATCGACCGCAAGGACTACGCCGACGCGACCGTCCGCTAGGACGAAAACCTCAAGAGGACTTTGTAACTATGAAACCCGGACCCTTTACCTCCCTCTGTCAGCTCGCCTACGTCCTCGTGGTCTGCCTGCCCGTGGTCTGCGTCTACGCAGTCTCGGCCGTGCTGGCCCTACCCTTCGCTGGGATGTCGCGCATCGTCACCCCAGTCATCAACTTCGCCAGGATCAAGAACTGAACTCAAGGACTCGTTCCTCGGACTCGCCATGCCGAAAATCGCCTACATCACCAAGCGTTTCAATTCCAAGGCCCTCGGGACGATCGAGATGGCCAACAAGATCATCGTCGAGTACGAGGCGCAGGGCTTCTCGCTCACGCTGCGCCAGCTCTACTACCAGTTCGTCTCGCGCGACCTGATCCCGAACAGCCAGAAGAGCTACAAGGCCCTCGGCAACACGATCAATGACGCGCGACTCGCCGGCCTGATCGACTGGGAAGCGATCGAGGACCGTACGCGCAATATCCGCAGGCGCTCGCACTGGGAGGACCCGGCGGGCGTCATCGAGAGCGCAGCCGACTCCTACGGTATGAACCTCTGGGCCGACCAAGACCGCCGCGTCGAGGTCTGGATCGAGAAGGACGCGCTAATCGGCGTCGTCGAGCGCATCTGCACCAAGCTCGACGTGCCGCACTTCTCCTGCCGTGGCTACACGTCGCAGAGCGAACTGTGGCGCGGCGCCATGCGTCACATCGCCTATGGCGTGCCGACCGTCGTCGTCCACCTAGGCGACCACGACCCGAGCGGGATCGACATGACCCGCGACATCCAAGACAGGCTGCGCCTCTTCGGCGCCGACTCGACCATCCAGCGCATCGCGCTGAACATGGATCAGGTCGAGAAGTTCAAGCTGCCCCCCAACCCTGCGAAGATCACGGATTCGCGGTTCGAGAATTACGAACGCGAGTACGGGACAGAGAGTTGGGAGTTGGATGCCCTCGATCCCTCGAAGATCGAGAAGATGATCGAGAAGGAGGTCACGGCGCTCATGGACCCTAAGCGTTTCAAGGCTGCTATCGCAGTCCAGGAGCACGGCCGCGACCTGCTGAAGCAGGCGAGCCAGGACTGGACGAGCGTAGAAGAATTCCTCGAAGAGAACAGGGAGTGAACATGAAGAAGTGTGAATTGGAAGCACTGATCGCTGCGCTCGACATCCGACTCGGCAAAGCCGAGACCGAGCTGAGCTTCGTGACCAAAGAGTTCGACAAGACCCGCACCATCGTCATGCGATTGCTTGCAGGTGTCGGCGGCGAGGTGTGGACGATGAAGAATGGCACCAAGCGTGTGCTCATCGCGCTCTCGACGCCGCACCTCAAGTCGATCATGGAGACGATGCGCCTCGACATCTTCATGGAACAGAAGATCAAGGCAGAGATCGAGCGCCGCGAGTTGGACAGACTCTACCGGCTCTTGGACAAGGCCAAGACCAAGAAGGTGCGCGAGCTGCTACGAGACAAGATCATCGCAGCCGGCGGGCACGTTGGCTTCACGCCGATCGCCTACAAGCGCAAGTCGAATATACCGCGCGTGTGGCTTTTGAACAAGAAGGACCTTTGAAATGAACCTCGATATCCAACTCCCGACGTGTCCGATCTGCAAGGCCCGCCCGATCTCCTGGCGTCATGCCCCGAAGCCGTCGAACATCCAAGGGCCGGTGCAGGAGATCCGCTTCGAGTGCGAGGCGAGCTACTACCGCGACGGCAAGAGCGACTATAACGACGGCTACATGCCCTTCGGGCCGTGGTCCTCGTGGAAATGCACTGTCCAGTGCTCGAATGCGACGAAGATCGCGTTGGAGCTTCTATCACAGAAAACTGACGATTGAGGCCCCGAAGGATTTTTGACCCCGGATTTTTTTTTGTGGAATCTAGGGGCACTCGCAACCTAGCACGGAAGGAGCAAAGCTGACCAGATACTAGCCCTAGTGGTCCGAGAAGGCCACCTACACCCCCTCTAGCCCCTTGCTTTGCCGCATCCCCAGCGGTAGGATCTTCACATGCACAAGATCGAACCGGATCACCCCCTCCGGGTGCCTCCGACATCGAAGCCCGTTCCCTCCGGCGACTTCCGCAAAGGCTGTCTCATCGGCCTCGCAGTCGTGCTACCCTGGTGGGCGTACATCATCTTCCTCGTCGTTCGCTCCTGCACCTGATGCCGACCGAGCCCAGTAAACTCCCGCACCTCGCGGTCGCCGCGACCAAGTTCTTCAAGGGCGTGTCGCGCCTCACCGACGAGACGGTGCCGCTTGTTGTGCAGCCGATGCGGCTCGCGCTCGAAGAGCAGTACGCGACCGACGCTCACTTCTGCACTTACATCGTGCGTGAAGGCGAGGAAGAAGCCGAGGCGTGGCCGCGACTCAACAAGGTCGTGCTCGATGAGATTGAGAAGGCCGGCGGGCGCGTGCTCACCACGATGCTTGTGATCGACTATGACCTCAAGGACAACGTGAGCGCCGACACCTTCCGCATGAAGGTCGTGAACGATCGCGTACCGTGGGACGACGAGCTGATCGAGGAGTTCTGGAAGAAACTCGATAGCGCTGTGGACTCTGGGCTTCCTACGCCCAACGTGGTTTACACCACGACCAACGGCGCGCGCCTCGTCTACGTGCTCCCCGAGCCCGTGCTCGTGCGTGAGATCGAGGATTCAATTCGAGGCCTCATCCACCTCTTCGGCACCAAGGGTCTGAACGCAGACCCGCAGTGCTGTGACTGGACGCGCTTCTTCCGGCTGCCCAAGGTCACGCGCGACGGCAAGCCGACCTGGGAGTCGCCCTACTTCAAGATGCTGGAGCAGTACGACACCTTCCTCGATCTGGCCGACGTGCCCAAGGTCGAGAAGGGTAAGGGCCAGGATGAGTATGCGCCCATCAAGAGCATCGACGCGCCGCGCCCGAGCACCGAGGAGGCTACTGCGATCCTCGAAGTCCAAGGGCCTCCCGGCAAAGGCTCGCGCAATACGCAGCTCTACAAGGAGGCCAAGCGAAGGCTTCAAGGTCGCAACTGCTACCCGTGCATCTTCGACTTCGCCCCCATCGCACGCGAGGGCTCACGCGACTCGACCCTAACCAAGTACGTTGGCGAGGCAGTCGGCCTCCTGTACCTGATGGACGGTGCGACGCCCGAACTGGTGTACGCGCTATTCATGCCGGCCGTCGAGCAGCTCGCGCCCGATGCAGGTAACCCCAACTGGCTCGACAAGCTCTGGTATCTCGTGCGCTATATGTGGTCGCGCGAGGTCGCCAAGGACGAGGCGCGCACGACCAAAGCCAAGATCCAAGAGGTGAAGGCCGAGGACAAGCTGCACGCGATGCTACGCGGCATGCGCGTCTGGTGCAATCACCCGAGCCTGCATGGCCCAGACGACAATTCAATCTACTGGATGCTGACGCACAGCATCGCCATGTCACGGGCCAAGAAGTATTACGTGCTGCGCCCCGAGGGCTTCTTCAGCAAGCACGGTGTCCCGCGCGAGCACTTGCTAACCGAGATGCGCGAGAGCGGTCTCTCCGAGTTCATCAAGCTGGAGATCATGGACGAGGACAATAGTCTGCGTCCGATCACGCCCAACGAACTGCTGATGATGCACGGCACGCAAATCTTCGAGGTGCAGGGCGCCGCCAACTTCTCCGGCGCGATCATCAAGAACATGGCTTCCCCCGACGCGACGCTCTCTGTCGCTCTATACCACTTGCGCCAGGACATCGGGCCGCTCTTCGACGACCGAGTGGACCTGTGGCTGCGTAAGTTTGTCGGCGAGGAGAATGTGCAGCTCTTGCGAGACTGGATCGGTTTCGCGCTCGACTTCGAGGGAGGCCCCATCTGCGCCCTGTCGCTGTCTGGTCCTCCGGCGTGCGGTAAGAAGATGCTTGTCCGTGGCCTCGCTGAGTGTATCAACTCGTGCGCGGTCGCGTCGGGCCTCGATCTTGTGCAACGCTTCACACCGGCTCTGATGAAGACGCCGTTCTTGTGTGTGGATGAGGGCCTCCCCTCGAAGGTTCCTGGCGGCATCGACATCGCTGACCAATTCAGGCGCGTTGTCTCTGGCGAAAGCATCACGCTCGACGTGAAGTTCGGCGACCCTGTGACGATCTTCAATCCGCTGCGCGTGATCTTCACGGCGAATAATATGGAGACAGTGCGTGCGATCACCTCGCACCGCGACCTCACGCCCGAGGACCAAGCGGCGCTGTCGCAGCGCATCATGCACCTCGACTGCACGCAGGCCGCAGCCGACTGGCTCGCAGCCAATGGCGGCACGCGCATGACGAAGGGCTGGATCCAAGGCGATGCAGGCACGCCAAGCGAGCACGTCATCGCACGACACTTCCTCTGGCTGCATCAGAACCGCCCCAAGCATCCCCACGGCGGGCGCCTGCTCATGGAAGGCAATCTGAATAGCGACCTGATGCGAGACATGCGCACCCAGTCCGGCGCAGCCCCCCTCGTCATTCGCACGCTCATCTACATGATCGAGTCGAAGAGCAAGCAAGGCACGCAGTACCGAGGCATGGCCATCGAAGGTGGGCATATCTACGTTACAGCGAGTAGCGTCATGGAGTGCTACAAGGCCGACCTCTCGAACCGCCGCGAGCTGAACACGCACCAAGCGATGAACGTGCTGCGCAGCGTGGTCATGCCGGGCGGTAACAAGGTGCCGACGTGGCATGTCAACGCCACGGGCGAGCGGATCAAGGCGCGCTGGTATCACATCGACCTCGTGATGTTGTTGCAAGAGGCGTACACCAATGGCTATCCCTCGACGACGATCGAGAAGCTGCTCAAGGAAGAGTTCGGCTCCGAGGCTGATTCGATCATCGAAGGACTGAAATGAAGATCATCTGGAACGATTGGGACCTCGTGGTCTCTGCCTCGCAGATCGAATCGTGGGACTCTTGCCGGCGCAAGTGGTGGTTCCAGAAGGTGCAGAGACTGCCCGAGCTGGACAAGGGGTTTCAAATCTATGGAAATGTCATCCACTCTGTCGCGGATCGCTTCTTCGGTGCTGACGATCTTGGGTACGATCGCGCTACTGGGAAACCTGTTGATCTGTACCCTGCCGGCTGGGAGAAGTCCTACGATCGCACGGACAAGACCCGACTGCTTGGCACCGTCTCTCCGCAGGAGCAGGCGCAGATCAAGCTCCTCGTCCGAAAGGCAATCGAAACGGGGATCTGGGTCCGCCACGCTGGCCGGGAGCCGGAAGCGAGCTTCTTCCGAAAACTATCGGATCGTCTAGCTATCATCGGTTACATCGACTTGATGCTGCCGCGCGAGGTGCAGGACCACAAGAGCACCAAGAACATGCGCTATGCCAAGTCGGCGAAGGATCTGGAGAGCAACACGCAGCTCTTCATCTACGCCAAGGAGTGCCTGCTGCGCGCTGAGGAGCGCGGCGAGAAGCTCGACTCCGTGGTCGTCCGGCACAACACCTTCTCGAAGGACCCCAGCAACCCGATCGTGCAATCCGTGCGCGCCGAGTTGCCAGCCGAGCGGATCGAGGAGTTCTGGCAGTTGGTCATAGAGACTGCCAAGGACATGCGCACCCTGAAGCGCGCCGGAATCGCTCCCGAGATGTGGAGCGCGGTCCCAGGCCCCGAGAGCAAGGACACCTGCCAAGATTACGGCGGATGTCCATTTCTCACTATCTGTGGTAAGGTTGAAACTCCGAACAAGTACCGGGCTCGAATGGAGCTGGCCGTCAAGGCTCAGCAGGTCGGGTCTGCGGCTCTCACACCAGGAAAAAACGACATGGGTATTTTCAGCAAGATGAAGACAACGGCGACGCCCGCTGCTCCGGCCGCGACGAAGCCTTCCCAGCCCGCTCCCCCCTCGATGCCTAGGAAGGAGGACCGCCCGCAGCCGACTACGCCCGCGCCGGAAGCTCCGGCCACGGCTCTGCACCCGAACCAGGAGAAGGCTCCGTGGGCACGCGAAGGATGCAAGGGCTGCAACAGCATGGGCATCTCGAAGGCCGGCAAGCCGTGCCGCGTGTGCGACACCATGAACAAGAAGGACGGCAAGCCCACGTCGGCGAATTGGACTCTGGGCACCGACAACGAGGGCCGCATCACCTGGACGGATGGCGCGACCTCGGGTTCGACGCCCGCCGTCCTGCCGGTCACGGCCAAGGACAAGACCACGGCCGAGCACGCCCCAACTGCCAAACCGGCAGCTATCCCTGCCATTCCGGCAGCCTCTCCTGCGGCTCCTACGGGCGTCCTGGGCAAGCGCAAGCCGGGCAGGCCCCGGAAGACGGAGACGGAGGGCGCCGCAGCCCCCGCAGCAGCGCAGGCCCCGGAAGTTGCCCAGGAAGCTACCCCGGAACCCGTGGGCCTGCCCGTCGAGGACGTGCAGACTGCCGTGGGTCCCGAGGCGATCGAGGAAGCCGTCAAGAGCAAGGGCGGCCGTCCGCCGGTCGGCTTCACCCTCCTGATCGGCTGCCTGCCCGAGCGCGGCAAGACGACCGGGGTCATCGGGCTCGACCAGGAGTTCGAGCGCTTCGGTACCGAGCTGGCGCAGACGATGGGCGCCGAGTCCTACTTCGCGCTCGACGCCTACAAGCGCCGCGACTGGATGGCCATGCGCGCAAAGGAGATCGCGGCTACCTTCGGCACCAAGCTCGTCACGGCGGTCGGCACCAGCCCCGACTTCCTGGAGTTCCTCACGGCCATCAAGCCCTACGCGAACCACGTCTACGTCGGAGTCTCACGATGAGCGCCGAGATGCACGCTACCGAGCCGGTGCAGCCAAGCATCGAGCAGCTCATGCAGATGCTCCAGCAGCAGGACGTGGCCCTGAAGACGGTGCTGAATAATCAATACGGCATGAAGATCGCCATTGCGGCGCTCGTGCTCGTGGCTGGTGGTGACGTGATCGTGACCAAGGCCGACATCCAGAAGGTCGCCGATATGCAATTCTCGCGGCTGGAGAACGCAGACGGATCGTTCACGTTCAGCATCCGCGAGAAGCCGCCCGCGCCCGTCGAGGAGAAGACGGACGCCGTGGACGATGTGCAGCTCTCCGAACCCGAGCCCCAGGCCGAGCCCTTCTCCAGCGACGGCCTGTGACCAAGAAGCTCGGGCAGAAGCTCGCAAGCCTCGCACGCTTGCGAGCCCAACAGCGCCAACAGGAGGCAGTCCCTCCGGTTGGCGCTGCCATCGCTGGGCGCGTTGCCCGGAAGATCGAGTCTGCCCGACGAGGGAACACCAACCCGGATGTGCAGGAGATCGTGCGCATCTGCGATCTCCCCCTCAAGCCTCGCGCGCTCTCGCCCGATCAGATCGAGCAAATCTCGCGCGAGAACATTCTCGCCCAAGCCTACTCCAAGGGCTTCAGGTTCCTGGAGCCCCAAGCGCACGCGATCACTGCATACGATGAGATCAACGGACTCTTCGGCCCAGTCGGCGTGGGCTGGGGCAAGACCGGCATCGCGCTGATGATCGCCGAGCGTGCGTTCCGCAAGGGCTTCGAGACTACCATCCTGCTCGTGCCGCCTTCCGTCGTCAGCCAACTCGTCACGCATGACATCGGCTGGTGGCGCGAGCGCGTGCTGCTCTCGACGCCCTTCCACGTCATCGCCGGTAAGACCAAGGAACAGCGTCTGCGCATGGCACGCTCGAAACGCAAGGGCTGCTACATCCTGCCCTACTCGATGCTCTCCACCGCTGACTCGGTGGAGCTGATCCAGGAGATTGCGCCCAAGCTCATCATCTGCGACGAGGCGCACAACCTCAAGAATTTCAGCGCAGCGCGCACGCGCCGACTGATGAACTACATTACCGCCAAGGCGCCCGAGGTCGTGGTGCTCTCTGGCACAATCACCGACAAGGGCGTGGAGGACTACCACCACCTGATCTCCTGCGCGCTCGGTGACAATTCGCCGCTGCCCCTCTCGCACATGCAGGCGATGCAGTGGGGCACAGTGCTCAACTCGGGCGCACTGCCGTCCGAGACCCAGGCCGGGCCGCTGATGCCGCTGATCGACTGGGCGCGGCAGAACTATCCGAACGAGGATCTGCCCCCCATCGTCTCCGGCTTCCGCCGCGCCTACCGATTGCGCCTGACAAGTGCGCCGGGCGTCGTGGCCACTGGCGACCAGGAGATCGGCGTCTCGCTCACGATCTCGAATCTGAAGATCGAGAAGCCCGAGACCTGGACTGGCTACGATGAGCTGGTTGGTTTCATGTCGCTCATCATCGACGAGTACGTCACGCCCAACGGCGACGAGATCCAGTACCCGATCCACACGCACAAGTGGCTCTCGGAGCTGAGCTGCGGCTTCTACAACGAGCTGTCGTGGCCCGAGCCTGGAGTCCTCGCCGCGCGCAAGAACATCACGCTCGAAGCGGCGTATGAGCAGCTCAAGGCCGCCATGAAGCACCACGGCGCGCAGCAGAAATACAACAAGGAGCTGCGTGACTTCCTGATCTACAAGAACCCGCCGCCTGGGATCGACACGCCCCGCGCGGTAGGTCTTGCGATCCACAACGACAATATAGGCGGCCTGCCCGAGAAGCTCGTGAACCTCTGGTACAAGGTCAAGGAGCTGGACTTCGAGGGCCGTCCCGAGCGTGACTCGCGTGCCGTGCGCGTGTGCGCATACAAGATCGACGCGGCAGTCCACTGGGCACAGCAGCTCCCGCAGGGCGAGGGCGCGATCATCTGGTACTACCATAACGAGGTAGGCGTGTGGCTCGTCGAGCGCGCACGCGAGGCGGGCCTCGACGTGATCCACTGCCCGGCAGGCGAGAACGATGAGATCCGCGACCCAAAGAACTCGGGCAAGATCCTCGTGGCCTCTGTGATGGCCCACGGCGAGGGCAAGAACCTCCAATTCATGCAGCACCAGTTCGTCGTCCAGTGGCCACGTAGCGCGCGCGTGGCTCAGCAGATGCTCGGGCGCTGCCACCGCACAGGCCAGCAGGCCGACGAGTTGATCGTCTGGCGCTCGGACTCCAGCAACTTCGACGTGCTGAATTTCGCAGCCTGCCTAAATGACGCTGTGTATCAGCAACAGACCACGGGCGTCCGGCAGAAGATGGTGTTCTGCGGGTACGACCCACTACCTATGGTGTTCAGCCCCGAGTTCCTATCCGAGCAGGGGCTACGCCCGCACGACTTGACGCCCGAGCAGAAGCAAATGCTGCTCGACAAGTTCGGAGATTTCCAGGAGCGCTCCCTGCGGAGCGACGACTGAGGGTAAACTTAGCGCACCCGGTCGGTCTGTGCCGATCGAGGCAACGACACGCAACATCAACTAGAAACGGAACTACAATATGGGCATGTTCACAGGCGTCGAAGGCGCGAAGGCATCCTTCGATGCGAAGTACCTCGGTGAAGGGCACTATCTGCTCCGCATCGACCGGATCAAGGCCGGACGTTCTCGGCAGCAAAAGGACTTCCTCGCTGTCGAGATGACGGTGCTGTACGCCTTCCCCGATGGGGATGGTCCCAAGGAGAAATGGCACCGCACGGGGGAAGCTGTCAGTCACATGATGATGGCCGACCACGACAGCTTCAAGGGCAACGTCAAGGCTCTGGTGGCCAATCTCACCGGCTGCCATGAGTCCGAAGTCACCGAGAACGATTGCGAAGCCGTCTGCGGCGACGCGCAGCCGTTCGGTGGTCTTGTCGCGGAGGTGCGCGCGCGCAACATCCTCACGCGGGCGCAAAAGCTGTTCACCAAGATCAGCTACGTGCGCAAGTTCCCCGCCGGGGAATTGCAGGACATGCTCTCGGAGCAAGTTCTCACGACCTACTTCCCCGGCGACACGCTGGAGAAGATGATCGTCGAGGAAGCCGAAGAGGGATCCTGACATACTAGGCGCCGCGTATTCAGGTCAGAGGTCTAAGCTCTGTGGCTGACGCGGCGCCTTCTACCATGCTCTCGCCCGATGAGATTGCGTTCCTACAGCAGCACGGCTTCGAGTACGTGCGCGACGTGCGATCGTCAGGGCTTGACCTCTCCTACATTCACCAGCCGGCGAAGCCCATCTGGGGGCATGCCATCGGGCGCCCGGCATTCCTGAACACGATCGAGCGACTGAAGAAAGACCATGACCCTCGAAGAACGACAGAAACGAGAGGCCGAGCAGTACCGCCGGCTCAACTCGCTACGGCCCGACTTGTTCCGGAGCGCAGTCCAGATCGGCAGCCTACCGACCATCCTGAACACGGACAATTTCAAGCTGGCAGCCAGGATCGAAGCAGCGATCGTGGACCTGCTCCTGAAGGTGATAGACGAATGAACACCATGCACAACATCGGCTGGGACACGGAAACCTTCCTGATCGGGCCACAGAACATCGCACCCCAACTCGTCTGCCTCACGGTCGCCGCGCGCAACGAGACGGGCGAGATGGAGTCCGCCGGCTACGGCAATGGGGACAAGGGCCTACGCGATACGTGGTGGGACATGATCTCCGAGCCCAAGGTCCGGCTGATCGCCCACAACGCGGCCTTCGACCTGGCCGTCCTGTGCCGGGCCTATCCCGAGATGGAGTCCCACGTCTGGGCCAAGCTCGAAGCAGGCGAGATCACCGACACCATGATCCGCGAGAAGCTGCTGAATCTCTCGACGCACGGCAACCTCGCCTCGATCAACGGCATGCCTATCAAGTACCACCTGTCCGATCTCGTGATGAAGCACTTGGGCAAGGACATCAACGCCGACAAGGAAGGCGAGGATGCGTGGCGTCTGAACTACTACATGCTCGACGGCAAGAAGTGGAGCGAGTACCCGGACGAGGCCGCTTCCTATGCCAAGTACGATGCGATCTACGCCCTGCTGATCTACGAGGCGCAGGAACAGCTCGTGCAGAGCGAGACCGGCCCGGCCAGCCTGAGCACGGAATTCTTCCACACGGCCGCGCACTTCGCGCTGCACAGGATGACGTGCGCAGGCATGGCGATCGACAAGGAGCGGCTGGCCGAGATCGAGGCGATGCTCGACCGCGAACTAGCCGACGAGCGGCTCGACCTGCTCATCAAGGAAGGCATCATGCGCCCGAGTGAGCCAGCGACGGTCTATGTCAAGCAGCGCCCGAAGGCGTGTGAGCTGCTAGGCTGCGACGACGCCGACCTCGACGCGATGCTAAACGACGATGCCGTGCGCGACATGCTCACCGAGGCTGGCATCAAGTTCAAGGCAGCCGTGGCTACCTCGATCTGCAAGGAGAAGCTCCAGGAGAAAGTCAAGCTGATCTGCGAGCAGTACGAAATCCCGATCAAGCTGACGGACGGCGGCAAGAGCGGCAAGAAGCAGATCAGCACCGACTCCGAGGTGCTCGACAATATCGCCGATTGGGATGAGGCGCTCAAGCAGTACCAGCACCGGCAGTCATTGCAGAAGCTGGTCACGACCGAGGTTCCTCGCATGAAGTGGCAGGGCGCCACGGCCGATGTCGTTCACTTCAATTTCGACGTGCTCAAGGAAACGGGCCGCACATCCAGCTATGCCGGCTCGCTCTACCCGAGCGCCAACGGCCAGCAGATGCACCCGAAGATCCGCCCGGCCTACATCCCCCGCCCGGGCAACGTGATCGCCTCCACCGACTACTCGACGTTGGAGTTAGCGACCACTGCGCAGATGACCTACAGCATGTTCGGCTTCTCGAAGATGCGGGATCTCATCAATGCTGGCGTGGACCTGCACGGCTACCTGGGCGCGCAGCTCGCTCTGCGGCTGCATCCGGAGTTCCGTGAGCTGTGCGCGCAGCTCGGGCTGAACGATCCGATGGACGTGTTCAAGCAGTTCAACTCATGCAAGAAGAACGAGGACCCCGAGGTCCAGGAGTTCTACAAGCACTGGCGCAAGTTCGCCAAACCAGTCGGTCTCGGCTTCCCTGGCGGCCTCGGAGCGGAGACGTTCATCGAGTTCGCCAAGAAGACGTACTACGTGGACATCGTGAAGATCGCTGGCTCGATGGAGGCCGCGATCCAGCTCGCCAAGGAGCTGAAGGCCATTTGGCTCGACACGTTCCCCGAGATGCAGCTCTACTTCGGCTGGGTCTCCAACGAGACGCTCGATGCCAATAACCCGGTCATCGGGTACTGGGATGAGCCGAAGAACGAGGAGCCGATCGTCGGCCAGTGCTACACCTCACCGATGGGCATGTATCGCGCTGCGACGACGTACTGCGGCGTGGCCAACGGCTACGCGATGCAGACGCCGGCCGCCGAGGGCGCGAAGGCTGCGGTCTTCCTGGTGGTCCGTGCCTGCTACGACGTGACCAGAAAGTCAATCCTCTACGGTGCGATTCCGCTGGACTTCATCCACGACGAGATCCTGACCGAGTGGCCCGACGATGCGAAGTCGCACCTCCGCGCCAAGGAGCAGGAGCGGCTGATGGTCGAGGCCATGAAGTTCATCTGCCCCGATATCGACATCTGTGCCCAGACGGCCCTCATGCGCCGCTGGGACAAGCGGGCCGAGGCCGTGTTCAACGCCGAGGGCGTGCTGATCCCGTGGGAGCCCCCGCAGGAGGAAGCCGCCTAATACATCTTCCCTCGCCTCCCTCTGGCTGTTACACTTGGAACCTGTGGCGCGGTAGAGAACAACGGACACACCCTTCTTGGGCTTCTTGCCCTAACCGGCCGTGATCGTTCTCAGCCTCTGCTACAACCTGAGTGGGGATAGCCCGAAGTCACCCGGTAGCGTGCAGGCTGCCGAGTGAGTGAGAGGCGAGGGGCGGAACAGGGAAGGCGAGCCCGGTTCCGCCCCGTTTCTTTTCTCGCTGTATGATCTCACCATGAGCAACGAAGAAGATAAGCTGCGCTCCACGATCAAGGACTCGAATCCCAAGGACGCCATCGGCATCAGGAAGGCGCCCCTGTCCACGCTCTCGATGCCCGTCTGCTTCGAGGTCGGCGCCGGCATGCTCGAAGGCGCCTGCAAGTATGGCCGCCACAACTACCGCGTCATCGGCGTGCGCTCGTCGGTCTATTACGATGCCACGATGCGTCACATCGGCGCGTGGTGGGAGGGCCAGGACATCGACCCCGACTCCGGTATCCACCACATCAGCAAGGCCATCGCCTCGCTCTTCGTCCTGCGGGACGCGATGATCCAGGGCAAGTGCTTCGACGATCGTCCGCCGAGCCCGCCTGCCGACTGGCTGAAGAACGTGCAAGCCACGGTCGATCAGATTCTGGCACGCTACCCCGAGCCGAAGGCTCCCTACATCAAGGATCCGTGATGCCCCCGTACATCGAACAGGCGCGTCGGGCGCCGATGAATCCCGATCCGTCGCCTGCGCTCACGCCGGGCGAGCTGAACTACCAACTCACGATGGTCGTGCGTGCATACCTCAAGCATCACGGCTTGCGCTACGCGACCATCAACGACATCCTCGGCGCTCTCGAAGGAGCCAAGGCCGAGTTCTATCGTCGGGTCGCGGCGCCCTACGAGGATTCCAAAATCGCCGAAAACGGAGATATCTACCCGTGAACGTAGGTGCTCGCAAGAAGAAGGTGTACGTCGCAGGCCCCATGCGTGGCTACCACCAATCCAACTTCCCGGCCTTCGATCAGGCAGCCTCGTACTTGCGCGGTCGTGGCTTCGAGGTCTTCAACCCAGCAGACCATGATCGTGAGATGGGCTTCAATGGTTTCGAGTCAGACCAGCCGATTTCTGCCGAGACCTTCCACGAGATGTTCCGCTGGGATCTCGCGCGCGTCTCGGAGTCGGACTTCGTAGTCTTCCTCGACGGCTGGCAAAAGTCCCGTGGCGCATGCGCCGAACGCACAGTGGCGCACTACCTCGGCATCCCATGCTACGACATCCAGCTAGCCTACATGATGTGTGAGATGGTGCCGCAAGCCCCCCTAAACGAACCCGACATCGTGTGGACCGAGAAGACCGATGTTGGTCCTCGGGGTTGATCCTGACCTGCACCACGCGGGCGTAGGGCTCGTCGCGGATGGGTCACGGATTCTATCTGTGGCCTGTCCGTGCGTGCGCACTAGCCTGCGCGGCACCGAGGCGATCATCGCCATGACGGAGCAGATGCAGGCCGCCATCTGCGGGATCTTCTTCACCTACGGCACGCCGGACTTGGCCGTGGTCGAGGGGCAGGAGAGTTACCTAGGCTCGAAGGTGCGCCCCCAAGACCTACTGAACCTCGCCATCGCAGCCGGCATCGCTGCGGGGCTCGCCAAGTCGCTTGGGGCCTCGCGCCTGCTCATCCCCCGGCCGCAGACCTGGAAGGGCTCGATCCCCAAGGCCGTGCATCAGAAGCGCATCCTGAGCCGGCTGAAGATCCCCTACGCCCCAGGCGAAGTACCGACGCGCATCCTCATGCCGCCGTCCTGCTTCGCCGGCATCACCAAGGGCAACTACACGCACGTCATCGACGCGCTCGGGCTTGCCTGCTGGGGCGAAACTCAGTAGGATGGTGGCGCGGCCAAGGGGTCGTCACGCGCCAGAGTGCCCGGCCAGGGTAAGATGGAGGCGAGGTGTTCAGGGGCGCCCGGCAAGCGCCCCTGACCGTTTCAATTCGGAGGAATCGTCCAAGCAGCCCCCAGTGGGCTCTTCAGGCAGGACCCGGCATCGCCGGAAATGAGGGTTCGAGTCCCTCTTCCTCCCCCTTCACTTCGCTGGTACTATTCTGGCGAGAGTAATGACGGGCATGCGCGTGCCAAAGACATAACCTGTCGAAGAACGCGAACTGGCCCTAGCGGCCTGACACCCGAGGCGGCCCTGCGGAGCAATCCGTGGGGCCGCTCTACTTCAGAGGGATGTTGGTCTTGTCCTTCTTCGTCCCAATGAAGCCGAGGCCGTCCATGATGTCGTGCATGAAATTGCGCGCGGGCTCGTGGACCTTTTCCTGGAAGCCATCCATGCCGCGCGTGAAGAACGGATGCGGCGGCGCAGGACCAACCGAGCGCGTCACGATGAGCTGCCCTGCTGCTAGTGACGTGAGGAATTGCGCCTTGGTTAGATGGATGATGTCAGCAGCGCGCACCGGGTAGCCAGCCTTGATACGCGGGTCGTCGGCCGGATCCTTGAAATAGACCAGGAAGCGTCCGGGCTTCGCGTGGACTGGGCCGCGCCCGTCGTGGTAGTAGATCGCCCAGAAGTACGGTACGCCTATGGTGGCCGTGCCCTGGACCGGCACAAGGTCAATGCGCAGCGCGTCACGCAGCGTCTGGCTGTCGATCTTGAGGCGAGCCTGATCCCTCGCACGCCGCGCTATCTCGGCGAGGAGCCGAGTCATGGGATCGACGAACGGCTGCTGCCCGCGAGCCATCAGCTACCTTCAGCCTGCTCCATCTTGGCGAGCGCTTCGCCGAGGACCATGCCGATGATGTTACTCGCGCCATGCTTCTCGACGGCCTTCTTCAGCCCGGCCGAGAGATCGCGGCCCTGCGCCTGCGCGGTCGCCAGCGGTTGCTTCATGCGCGAGACGGTATCCATCTGGCCCAGGTCGAGTTCTTCGGTGATCTTCTTGAGCTTGAAGTCGCCCTTGACGAGCCCAAGGCCACCGTTGTATTTCGGATCGCCCAGGCTGACGCCGAGCGTCGTCGAGACGCACGTCTGCATCGGGCCGACCACGAGGGCCTGGAAGGATTGCAGCGCGTTCGGCAGCTCGTTTGCGGAGCCGAGCTTGCCAGGGATCAGGATGCCGGCGAGTAGCGGAGGGACACCGTGAGCCGACACGATCGACAGCGCGAGCGTCTCGCTCATGTCTTTCAGCATCGTGGAATCGCCCGTGCCCTCCATAGCCAGCTTCTCGACCACGACATCCATGTTCGGGTCGGTGAGGTTCAGCGCCATCGTCTTGTGCGAGTTGCCCGTGCCGATGTTCGCCTTGAGCGCCTGCTCCACCTTGTCCCAGTCGGGCTTCGCCATCTTGCCGCCCTTGATGACGAGGATGAACTCGGGCACACCACGGTTGATGAAGAAGTCGAACGAGAACTGGTGCAGCGCCTGCATTAGCTCGATGCTCGCCGTCGCTGCGAGCCAGCGAGGCATGCCGTACCAACGATTGAGGTTGCTACTCTGGCGGAAGTGGATCACCTCGGAGACGTTGGTCTTGTCCTTGAGGTTGTCCTTCAGGCGCACTAGCAGCTCGGCTCCTTCGCCGAAGCGCGCGAAGATGTTGCCGTAGTAGCCCACCTCACCGCTCGAAGTCTTGATCCGGTAGTGCCGGTTGTAGAGCTGGTCCTCGATGTAGATGTCCACATCCTTCGCAGGAATGTGATGGATGCCCGTGATCTTGCCATCCGGCTTCTCGCGCACGATCTCCAGGAAGCCGTTGCCCACGTCGAGGAAGTCCTCGGCCACGTCGCCCATCGTGTCCTGGAAGCTGATCTCGCAGAGCGGATCGAGAGTCTCGGGCACCTTCTCGTTGACGAATCCGAGGCCGACGAGCGCTTGCTTCGCGGCTTGGATACACGTCGAATGGTGGACGTTGTTCAGCTTGAAGCGCTCGGCCGCGCAGAAATCGAACGGATGGCGTTTGCAGCCCTTGGCCACTCCCTGATTCGACGGCGCCACTGCGTCGGTGTCGGCCTTGAAGAGCTGCGCGAGCAGCGACATCGCCGAGTCATCGCGGGGGTACAGCAGCCGTCCTTCCCGCGTGGCGAAGCAGAAGCTGATACTCTGCTCGGGGCCTCCCCCAGTTCGGTCGATCGTGACGGCGGGGCTAGCGGCGGGGCTGTTCGTGCTCATGTTGGATGGGGGCTTTCGGTAGGGAAAGCGAATATGGGGGCAGGCTACGAGACTAGAGTCTACCGGCCCTTGTGAAGCACCGCAAGCCCTGATAGGATCCTAGGCTATGCGACGCATCAAGAGCGCCAAGATCCGGTTCATTTCCCTCGTTCCGCGCGGCGCCAATCAGCTCCCGGTCCTCTACAAGTCGGAGGACGCCACGGCACAGTTCGATTGCATCGTGAAGGCCGACAACTTCGACGAGCAGGGCTTGCTGACGGCTGTCGTCTACGTGCCGAACCTCGCCGACTCTCAGGGCGATGTGGCCGACGCGCAGGTCATCAAGCAGATGGCCCACGACTACATCACGGACATGGGCGCCGTGGACATCAAGCACAACAACGTCGCGCTCGATCGCGCGAAGGTCTCGGTGGTCGAATCGTTCCTCATCCAGAAGAACGATTCCCGCTTCGCAGACATGAAGGATTACAGTGGCCGTCCCGTCGATGCGACGGGCGGTTGGGGTGTCGTCGTCCGAGTGGATGACGCCGAACTCCGTCGCCTCTACCGAGAAGGCCACTGGAACGGAGTCTCAATGGCTGGTCCTGCGATTGTCGAAACGATCGCCAAGGCCGACAACCAGAAGAAGGAAGACGACAACATGGAACTCAAGGAACTGGAAGCCGCGCTGGCGAAGTCGAACGAATCGCTCATCGCGGGTCTCGTGAAGGCACTGACTCCTCCGGCCGCGAAGGAAGAACAGGCACCCGTCATCAAGTTCGAGGGTGATCCCTCGGACCTCACCGCCGTCGCCGCGCACGAGCGTAAGCTCCGCGCCGCGCTCGTCAAGTGGGACGACGCCAAGAGCGTCGCGGGCTACAAGGCCGAGCTGGCCAAGGAAGCTGCCGACAAGGCCGCTGCCGAAGCCGCTGCGAAGCAGGGCAACGAAGGCAAGAGCCCCGAGCTGATCGCTGCGGAAGCCTCGCTGGCGAAGGCCCAGGCCGAGCTGACGAAGGCGCAGAAGGCGTCGAATCAGGGCGCTGGCGACAGCAAGGACGAAGGCAAGGGCGGCGACATCGAGCAGCTCACCGGGCTCTCGAAGGCCGACCAGAACGGCATGACCATCGGGAAGCGCATGGCGAAGCACCTGAACAGCCGCCTCTGATCCGAACGGTTCAACCACCTCCGTAACAATCAACCAACCTCCAGACAAGGAACAAGGACACACACATGGCTCTCGAAACCAATGAACTGTTCGACTCGGCAAGCCGCTCGAACGACGGTCGGATGATCTCCCGCCGCAACATGGTCGTCACCCTGGCGGCCTACAACCCCAGCTCCGGCGCGGACATCCTCCTGCCCGTGGGCACCCCGCTCTCCTACGATGCCTCGGCGAACAAGTACGTCGTCTGGGACACAGGCCTCCGCGTCGATGCGGTCCTCTACACCGAGAAGCAGTCGGACGCCACCGACGACGTGCAGTGCGTGGCGATGGTCGAAGGCGAAGTGCATTTCGATGCGCTCCACGTCCCGACCGAGAACGGCAGCTCCTCGGCGAACCTGAAGACGGTGCTGTACGACGTGGCGACGCGCTCGCAGCTCCTGCTCATCAAGGGCCTGCCGGGCGTGCAGCACTGATCCCTGAGACCCGACCCAACAACCTCCAGACAAGAAAACGAAAGCAGAGAACACACACATGGCATCCACCATCGAAGTCCTCTCTTGGTCGAGCCTCACCGCTGCGGTCAACGAGATCAAGAGCCCCAACCAGTTCCTCAAGAAGCTGGTGTTCGGTCATCACGAGACGCAGCCGACCGAGAGCATCGAGTTCGGCGTCTTCACGGGTGACCGCGAGATCGCGCCCTTCATCGAGCGCGATGGAGAAGCGATCCCGGTGTCCGGGTACGGCGAGACGTTCCAGACCGTCATGCCGCCGAACATCCGCATCAAGCGCCCCATCAAGCCGAGCGAGCTGCTCTTCAACCGTGCCCCGGGCACCGTGATCTTCGCGCCCAGTGCGGACGTGATCGTCTCGGCCGCCGAGGCCCACATCGCCCGTGACGCCAAGCGCCTCGCGGACATGGCCACGAACAGCGAAGAGTACCTCTGTGCTCTCGCCATTCGCGGGGTCATCAGCTACGTCGCGGCCGACGAGGCCAACTTCACCATCACGATCCCGAAGCCCTCGGGCAACAACATCACGCTGTCGGTCTTCTGGGACGACGTGGCCAACGATCCGGCCGCCGACTTCAAGACCGCGAAGAGCGTGATCTCCGAAGCCGTGGGCCTGGGCGTGACCGACGTGGTTCTCGGCTCGGAAGCCGCTGCGGCGTTCCTGGCGAGCGACAGCGTGAAGGCGCTGCTCGACAACCGCAACATCTCGGCGGGCAACATCGACCTCCAGCAGCAGTACCGTGACGACGGTGCTCTGTTCCTCGGCCGCTTCTGCGGCGTCAACGTCTGGGAGTACGCGCGCACCGTCAAGGTCGGCGGCGTCTCCACGGCGCTGATCCGCGCGAAGTACGCCGAGTTCCTGGCGGTCACGCCGCAGGCCGAGAACACGCTCTACTACGGAGCGATCCCGGACCTCGACGCCTTCCAGGGTCGTCTGTTCCAGGCCGAGCGGTTCTCGAAGTCGTGGACGATCCCCGATCCGTCCTCGATGCAGATGCTGCTCCACACGCGCCCGCTGCCGATCCCGCGCCGTCCCGGCTCGATGGTCAGCATGAAGGTCGTCTCCGGCTGATCTAGCCTGAGCACCTGAGACTCGCGGGGGCGGGTCTTCGTCGGCCCGCCCCCTTTTTCTTCTCTCCTCTCAACCTCACTCACCAACCAGCACACCACTATGAACGATCCCAAGTACCGCGTCTCCATGAAGAACAGCCTCAGCGTCGGAAGCTCCGTGCGCGTTCTGCTCCAGCCGGGGACCGAGATCAATCCCGTTTTCCTCACCGAAGAGCTGGCCCAGCGCCTGCTCTCCGAAGGCGCCATCGAGCTGCTCTCGCAGCCGCCCGCGCCCGTCAAGGTCGAGAAGCTGCCGCCCGTGGGCGTCGGCGAGCAAGCCTTCGCCGAAGGCCGCCAGTCGCCCGCTGCGGAGACCTCTCCGGGCCAGAGCAAGGCGCAGGCTGCGCTACTGAAGATCCAGCAGGCGCGCGCCGAGAAGGAAGCTGTCGAAGCGGCCCAGGCCGCCAAGGCGAAGAAGGCGCCGGCTCCGGCCGGCATGTGGACCATGAACCCCGAGACGCTCATGGGCAAGAGCGTCGATGATCTGCGCCAGCTCGTGCGTCAACGTGACGCATCGCTGGACGTGCAGGAGTTCGACGAGGTGGAGCTGATCGCTCTGCTGTCGGCCGACTTCACCTCCGAGCCGGCGCAGGGCTGATCCCCTAGGGAGCTTGAGATGACCGACCCGCTATTCCTCGAAGACCTCGATGCGATGAAGTCCGCGTTGCGCCTCAGTGGTGTCCCCGCTGTGGACGAAGATGCGAACTCAATCTTGCAACAGGCCATTCTTGCAGTGCGCACCAACTTCTACCGAAGGCTCGGTGGAACGCGGGTCGGTCAACTCGTTGCTATCGACTTCGAGGACAACCCGGAGACGGACGACGAGATGCTGCGCGCGCTCGCGCAGACGACGGAGGTCAAATACACCTTCGTCGAGTTGATGGATCGCCTCCCGATGCTGTGGATGGACGACAGCGGCGGGGCGTGGCAGCAGTTCAACGAGCAGGGCACGTTCCGTAAGCTGGGCATGTCCGACCGCAAAGAGATGCGTACGCGCATGCTGGCGGACATCGAGCAGGCCATGCAGTTTCTCGCTGGCGAGCAGGTCTTCGGCGAGGAGTCTAGCATCTCGGTCGGCACCTACGGAAGTCAGCTCTGTCCGCCGCCGAGGATCGGTGATACGATCTTCCGCCGCTGGTGCCGCACGGATGGCTCCTGGAACATCGAGTGATGAGTACCCTGACCGACGACATTCACAAGAAGCTGCGCGATGCCGTGCTCGACGCGGACTTCCCGATCGTTCGTTACCCGAACGGCGTGCGCACGACTTCCGAGGACGTGCCCGCGAGCCCGCCGGATCCCGAGATCCCGGCTACGCTCGTCGCACCCGCTACGGTCTTGGCCAAGCCTCTTTCGTCAACATGGGAACGCCCCATTGTCAACCGCCGTCGAGGCTTCATCGAGCGCGCCACCTGGAGGTGGGAGCTAATCGTGGAGTTCTCGCGCGAGGTGGACCTCGAAGCCTTCGAGACCGCCAATATGAACACCCCGCTGCGCATTCCGCGCTCGGGGCTGAAGCCTCAAGTGGATCTGATCTTGGAAGAAGCCGAGTACCGGCACCCGCCCGAACAGCAAGCTGCTGGCGGAACGCGCGTCGTGTACCGTGTCCGAGCCGAGTTGAGCCCACTCTGACCTTTTCTTTTTCCCCGAACCGAATCTGATTCCAAGGAGAATCCAACATGGCAGGCAGCAATACCACCGGCCTCCCGCAGACCAAGGACTACAGCCTCGGTCGTGGGACGCTCTACATCGCCAAGCTCAACACCTCGACGGGACTTCCCAACGCGGACGGCTACCGTGATGTGGGCAACGTGCCGGACTTCAGCATCTCCATCAATATCGAGGAGCTGCTTCACCAGTCGAGCCGTCAGGGCCTGAAGGTCACCGACAAGCGCGTCGTGACCTCGCAGACCATGAACATCTCGCTGTCGCTCGACGAACTCAGCTCCGAGAACATGGCGCTCTTCTTCAGTGGTGACACGCTGGAGTCGGTCACCAACCCGGCGGTCGCTGGCTTCTCGTCGGTCGCTCTGACGACGGACGTGGCGCTCGGTCGCTGGTACGACATCGTGAACGGCTCGGGCGTCCGTTGCGTGGACCTCGATGCCACCAAGGTCGCGGTCAAGGGCGGTGCCTCCGGCACCACGGCCCTCACCGAAGGGGCGGACTACACGCTCGACCTGAAGATGGGTCGCATCTTCACGCTGGCGGTCCCGGCGACTCTGATCGCGGGCGACAACCTGAACGTGGTCCTGACGGCCGATGCGGGCGCCGCTGCGACGCTCGATCAGGTGCTCTCGCTCACCAAGTCGAGCGAGCAGCTCGTGCTGAAGTTCATCAGCGAGAACCCGGCGAACGACGACGAGCAGGTCGAGTTCCAGTTCCACAGCGCCACGCTGAGCGCCGAAGGCGACTTCTCGCTCATCGGTGACGACTGGACCAAGATGCAGCTCAAGGGCGTCGCCCAGCAGGAATCCGTGGCCACCGGCACGGCCCGCACGCTGACCATCACCACGCACGCGAACGCCTGATCCCAGAAGATCGGCTAGACTACACAGGCCCTCCGGCCTACAATCCGGGGGGCCTGTTTCCTTTCAACCTCTTACCCACTGCATCCCGCCCATGAGCAACAGCACTTGGAAAAGCAAGACGGGCGTCTTCGCCCGCAAGTCGGTCGAACGCACCATCGGTGATACGACCTGGAACTTCTATCCCGTGAGTGTCGGTCGGCTCTTCGAGCTGCGCGATACGATCAAGGACATCTTCTCGGCAGCGACCGCGCTCTTCACCAAGAACGGTGACGACGTGGCGCAGGAGATCGAGCGCATCCGCCAGGGTGACGGCACGATCGAGCGCACCAACATCGCGGCCCTCACGCCCGAGATGGCCAAGTTCCGTGATGAACAGAAGAAGTCATCCGTGCAGGCCGCCGTCGAGGCGCTCCTCTGCGAGCGCAACAAACTGATGATCGGCAAGCTCCTGGCCGACTCGCTGCGCGACGACTTCGATCGCAATGTGAAAGAAGACGAGATCAAGGAGTTCATGGAGGCGTTGGATCTCGCCTCGCTCGTCCAGTTCCTCATCGGCTTCGCTGAGGCCAACGCCAAGGTGTTCGGCCCGGTGGGGGAGAAGATCCGGGCGGCGATCGGGAACAAGCTCCGGCTCGTCACCGACGAAAAGGCGGGAAGCGAAGAGCTGCCGCCGCCCGTGCAGCTCGACGAGAAGGCGTAGAACGCCTCGTCCCGAAGCCCATCGACCCCCGGGAGGAGCAGCACTGGCAGGATCTTGAGGACTCTGCTACCATGCTGCTTCTCCTGACCGGGATGTCCTTGGGCCAGATCGCTGACCTTGACCTCCTGACCTTCAACGCCCTGCTTCTGAGCGCAATGCGAGTGTCCAGCAACCTGAAGACCGAAGCTGCCTGGACGGCGATGATCGCCGCGCAAGGCACCGAGGAGGTGATGACCAACTGGGTCAAGGGCTGGCAGAAGAAGGCGAATCCGGATCAGGTCGCCAAGAATGACATTTCCCGACTCATCAAGGATGTCGGAAAGGGATTCTGATGGAAACCAACATCAAAGCAGGCGACTGGACCCGACCGTGCCGCGACTGCGGAACGGTCGAGGAGTCGTGCTTTGATGTTGGCTCCAAGCGAGATGGTAAGACATATCGTAAGAGCTATTGTCGGACGTGCGCTCGGGTCCGCGTGAAGGCCAACGATCGCCAGAACCCTGAAATGAAACGCGCCAGAGACGCGCGCCGATCAAAGCGTGACTGGCACGCCGATACGCTCAAGCGGTGGGCGCAAGAAGATCCCGTTGCGAGACGCCAGAAGATCCGCAATGCCAATACTCGTCGCACGCACGGTATTAGTGCAGACGAGTACGCCTTTCGCTTTCAGCAACAGGGCGGGTTGTGTGCGATCTGCGCGAAAGAAATTTCCCTCGGACGCTCTGGCCCTCATGCTCCCGCGCATCTAGATCACGATTACAAGACAGGTGCCCTGCGCGAGTTCCTTTGCTCGCACTGCAACGTGATGGTGGGAATGGCGCACGAATCGGAAGATATCCTGGCGACGGCGATCCTCTACCTGGAGAAGCACAATGGCTATTGATAGGGGGGGCTTGAACTACACGATCGCGGTGACCGACGCCTTCTCGAAGACGACGGAGAAGTTCGTCTCTGAGATGGGCGCAGTGAGGGCAGCTTTCGCTGCTGTCAAGGCTGAATCTCAGGGGCTCGCTGCGGTCAACTCGAACATCTCGGTCACGTTGAATGCGGCGACTGCCGCCTCGGCGCGCAAGACGCGCCAGCTCACGGCCGAGGAAGAGGCTGAGCGGAAGCTGACGGCTACGCTCCGTTCGCGCATCGTGCAGGAAGAACTGCGGAACCTCGCAGCCGCCAAGGGCGTCGATCTTTCCAACGGGAAGATCCGCCAACTCACGATCGAGCAGGAGGCCGAGCGCAAGCTCCTAGCAGCACAGCGCGCCTCGGCCGTCGCACGTAAGGCCGACGAGCTGGCGACGCAGCGAGGCATCGACCTCTCGCGCAAGAAGGCGCAGTCGCTCTCCGTCGAGCAAGAGGCGCAGGCCAAGGTCGAGCAGGCCCTGCGCTCGCGCGCCGTCTTGCAGCGCGCACAGGAGCTGGCCGAGAAGGCAGGCATCGAAGTAGGCCGGGCCAAGGTCAAGCAGCTCAGCATCGAAGAGGCTGCGCTCCAGAAGGTCGCCGATGCCGAGCGCCGGCTGGCCGTCCAAACCCGAGCCCAGCAGATTGCCCAGGCGAAGTTCATCGGCCCGCAGCCTGCGCCGGGCTTCGTAAAGCCGCCGCTCGCAGACACGCAGACGCTGACTGGCTTGGCCCGCGCGCGTCAGCTCGTGCAGCAGTTCCGTGAACAGCTCGCGCAGACCGACAAGGGCGGCAACGATCTGATCTTCACGTTCCGCCGCTTGTTCGGCGTGCTCGCGTTGTTCCAGGCTGCTCGTGCTGCATTCAATGCCTTCACCGACTTCATCAAGGCTGGCATCGAGTTCAATGCCACGATCGAGACCTCGCGCCTCGGCATCGCCTCGATCATCCAGGCGACCTCAGAGTTGGCGACCGAGCAGGGCAAGGTCACTGACCAAGGCCAAGCCTTCGCGCTCTCGCAACAGGAAGCTGCACGGCAGCAGGCGTTGCTGCGTGGCGAAGCGCTCAAGACCACGGCGACGTTCGAGCAGTTGATCGAGACCTTCCAGGTTGCGATCGGCCCGGGCCTTGGCGCCGGCTTGAACCTCGACCAGATCCGCAAGTTCTCCGTGCAGATTTCGCAGGCGGCCTCGGCTATCGGCTTGTCGCAGAATCAGCTCTCGGAAGAAATCCGTTCGATTCTCTCGGGTACGATTCAGCAGCGTACCACGCGCATCGCGGCATCCTTGGGCATCACGAACGAGGATATCCGCAAGGCCAAGGAGACGGGCAAGCTCTTCGAGCTGCTCCAGACGCGCTTCGCCTCCTTCGGTGTGGCTGGAGACGCGGCCTCCAAGTCTTTCACGGGCTTGGTGCAGATTCTCAAGGGCGGCATCGAAGCGCTCGCAGGCGCTGCCTCCGCGCCGCTCTTCGATGAGCTGAAGAGCACGCTCAAGCAGATCATCGACTTGGTGCTGACGGTCGGCCCTGACGGCGCCATCATCATCAACCCTGATGCTGTCCAGGCTGTTGCGCCGATCTTCCAGGGCATCCTGGTGGCCATCGAGTCGATCAAGAAGGCTCTGACCACGATCGGCTTCAACGACCTGAAGAGTTCGGCTGTGGCCATCGGCAGTGCGCTCGCGCTAGCTGGCGAAGTGATCGGCGGCGTGCTGCGCGGGATCATCGACGGCTTCACGGTCGTCGTCAATATCGTCGGCAGCTTGGTCGGGCTATTCGACACGCAGGGTAAGTCGCTCCAGGACATCATAGCACTGGTGACCAAATACACGGTCATCTTCGGCTCGGCCGTGGCTGCGGCGGGGCTAATGGGCTTCGCCTTGAACGCGCTGCTCTCGCCTCTGAACCAGCTCATCTCTCTGATGAGCACGCTACTCAGCACTGCGCTGAACGTGGTCTCGGCCTTCCTGAAGCTGCCGCCCGCCATCCTGTCGGCGCTGGGCGAGTTCGTTGCTCTCGCTGCCATCGTGATCTTCTTGGCCGATAAGATCCGCGATGTCACGAGTGCGATCTTCGGTGTCAACCTGACGATCAAGGACACCATCGAGCTGATCTCGCTGGGCTTCATCGGCGGCATCACAGATGCGATTCACTGGGTCGAGGAGCTGTCGCTCAAGATCCGCAACAACATCTCGCTGGCCTTCAAGGAGGCCGTGAACTCGGCTGAGAATTTCATCACGCAGTCCAAGCAGTTCCTCGCAGCCCTGGTCGGCAACGACTCCGAGGCACAGGCGCTGGCGGCCCAGCTCATCCAGGATCAGCTCCGTCAGGAGCATGAAATCTTCAACAAGCGGCGCCAGGGTGAGATCGAGCTTGCCGACCTGCGCAGCCAGAATCAGGCCAAGGCCAAGGCCATCGAAGGCGAGATCGCCAAGGTGGTCGGCGAGGCTGCCGGCAAGGATGCGCTGGGCCAGATCCCGAGCACGTTGCAGGAGATTCTCGGCGGCCTCGGCAGCTTCTTCAAGGACTTCGATCTCGGCTTCTCGAAGATCGGCTCCAAGGGGAGCTTCTCGCTAGAGAAGCTACTCAACCTCGACGACTTCAAGGCTAAGTTGCAGAAGGCAATGGAAGATGCCTCGCAGCAGACGGCGACCTCGGGCGTTACTTTCACGCCGCGCGGATTGCCGGTTACCGAAGAACAGAAGAAGGCTCTACTTGATGCGCAGGCCAAGCTCCAGGTTCTCCAGCAGCAGATCAAGTCGCAGGAAGCGATCAATAACCTGCAAGCTGCGAACGCGAGTGATGCGCTCATCCGCCTCCAGACGCTCATCAACCAGCGCGCTGAGTTGCAGACGCAGATCCAGTCGCAGCGCGAGCTGAACGCCCTGGAGTTGCAAAAGGCATCTGATGCGATCGGTGGCGCACAGGGCTTGGAGCAGCGCAAGAATCTGGAGGCCCAGCTTGCTACGCTGAAGCAGCAGCAGACTGCCGAAGAAACCGGGCTGACTGAGAAGATCCGTGCCACGAACATCGACCTGACTCGCCAGCAGCAGATCGTCTCTGGCACGATCGGCGGCGGGATCTCGCAGGGCATCAAGGACTTCGCCAACCAGTTCGGTAGTGCGTTCCAAGCTGGCATCAACATCGCCACGGGGATCCTTCAGGGCTTCGTGAGTTTGGTGTCTGACAGCATCGTCTCGGCGTTCGATCCGACGAGCAACACGGACATCACGGAACGCTTCGCGCGCTTCCTCCAGGACATCGCCAAGCTCATCCTCCAGCAGATGCTTCAGGTCCAGATCGCCAAGCTGCTCGGGCAGACTGAAGCCACGGCAGTCGAGACGGGCTCGGCCACGGCTGCTTCGGCGATCCGCGTCGCAGGCGCCACACAAGCCGCAGGCATCGAGCTGGCGGCTGCCCAGGCTGCTGCTGCGATCCGGGGTATCGGCGGCATCGGCTTCGCCTCTGGCGGTCTTATCCCTGCGATGGGCTTCGCCTTGGGCGGCATGATCCCTGCGCGCGGCGGGCGCCCGAGCATGGCGCACTACACGCGCGGTGTGCAGGGCCTCGCGCGGGGCGGTGCGCCGCGTCGTCCGGGTAACCTCGACAGCCGTGACACCGTTCCGATCTGGGCGCAACCCGGCGAGTTCATGCAGAACTTCTCGGCCGTGCAGACCTATGGCCGGGACTTCATGGAGGCTCTCAATAGCCGCGCGCTGGACCCGGGCGCCCTCCGTGCTCTAGCTGGCCTCGGCGGTACGCGCAGCTTCCTGTCGGCCGCGCAGCGCAGCCCTGGCTTCGCCAAGGGCGGCCTGATCTCGGAGCAGATCGCCCGCTCCAACACGGCCCAGGCAGCCATCCGAGGACAGTCCGGCGGCGTTGCTGGCGCTCAGGGCACGCAACGTGCTATCGTTGTGGCCGGCGAAGATGCCTTCGACAAGTTGCTGGCGGGCGGGCAGGGTGCTATGATCCGCTTCATGCGCGAGAACAAAGACACGCTCCGTGGGATCCTGAACAGGTAACACCTATGACGCTCAAGTGGATCGAAGGCTTCGAGACGCACCGTATTCTCTCGCAGCTCACCCGCAAATACAGCAGCACCTCAGGCGCTGGAGCCATCACCTCGCAGGTCGGGCGCGTGGCAGGAAACGCCATCTCGGGGCAGCCTGTGTTGGTGACCGCTAGCTTCGGATCGCCGCAGAACGTCGGCATCATCGGCTTCGGGCTCTATGTGGCGGCGAACTTCACTGCTAGCACAAGCGGCTTCTATCTCGAACGTGGAGGCGCTGAGCAGTGCAGTATCCGGTTCGTCAACACGGCGGGCAGCTTCAATCTGACGCTGAACCGTGGAGCCACGGTGATCGCTACAAGCACCGGCAACTTCGCCTACGGTCAGTGGCACTTCTTCGAGTTGAAGGTCACGGCGCGTACCGGCACGAACGGCGTTTACGAACTGCGCCACAACGAAGTCACGGAATTCTCTGGCTCTAGTGTCAACCTCGCAGCTTCGGGCTCGGATGGGATCGACAACATCGCGCTTCGCATGGCGTCCAACGTCGATGTGCGTTGGGATGACATCTACTTCTGCGATGACCAGGGTTCGATCAACAACAACTTCAAGGGCGACAGCCAGATTCGCGGCGGTCTGCCGAACGGTGCTGGTGATGTGCAGCAGTTCACGCCGGGCACTGGAAGCACGCACCACTTGCTTGTCGATGAGCCGGCGACTTCGGCGCCCTCGGACGGCACGGATGTCAACTTCGATGACACCAACGCGCACAAGGAGCTGTACGACTTCGGCGACTTGGCCACTGTCAACGGCAATATCTACGGGCTGATGCTCTGCTCGCAGTTGGCGATGAACGCTGCTGGCTCGCGTGTCCTGAAGCACGTCTACCGGGACATCTCGAACACTGAATACAACCCGGCCAACTTCACGGTCAACTCTACGACCTACACCGAATTCCACGACATCATGGAACAGAATCCCATCAGCGTTGCCGACTGGTCGGAATCGGATATCAACAATGCACAGTTCGGCGTCGAGGTGGTGAGCTGATGGCACTCGTTTGGCTTGAAGGATTCGAGATGTGCCAGATCGCTGCGCTGTTTCCGCGCAAGTATCCGGTCACTAGCATCACCACGTCGTCTGTTACTGGCAGCACCGGCTGGCAGGGCAGCGGCAATGCACTCACGAACTCGGGAGCCGTGCTTGGCTTCGATGTGACCACGGGCGCGCTCGTCGGTTCCGTCGAGAACGCCTGGGTCCTTGGTTGGGCCTGGATGCTTGGCGATACGGCAGGTTTGTCTACCTCGCAGACCGCGTTCCCGAGCGTGATCTTGGCGGATGGCGTGGGCAGCCAACTGCAATTCGAGATGGTGGCCTACAACGAGACCAAGGCTGGTGGTAACGGCTGGAGACTCCAGGTGCGACGCGGCTCGACTGTCTTGGGCACGTCTGACAAGATTTTCAAGCAGGAGAAGTGGTACTACATCGAAGTCAAGGCCACGATCCATCCGAGCACCGGCAGCTTCGCTATGCGTTGGCACACGCAGTTCTCTAGCTCGCCTACCACGGACACTTTCCAAGGTGCCAGCCTCACCGGCCTCAACACGGCCAACCAGGGGACGGCCGGCGCTGATCGTGTGCGCATCAAGTTGAACTCGGCTCCTCTCACGTCGTCCTCGGATGAGATCCAGATGGACGATCTGTATGTGCTGGCCGGCTCGGGTGGCTTGCACGACTACTTGGGTCGGCAATATATCGAAGGCGTCCTGCCCAATGCCAACGGCAACCAGCTCGATTGGACGCTGGCGGGCGGGGCTGCGAACCTGACGGCTGCTTGGGCAGAAGCAGGCACTACTCAAAACGGCTCGGGTGACGATAGCCGCGTGCAATCGGACGTTCTCAACCAGATCGAACTGGCTGACTATGCACCTGTCGCCGTCCTACGATTGACGGACATCAAGGGCGTTCTCCTGCACACGCAATCCAGAATGGATACGTCTGGCTCGCGCACGTTCTGCCATCGCATCCGCAAGACGACTGGCTCGCCCGTTGAAGTGGACGGGCTAACCTTCACTTGCACCTCTACTGCTGAGCAAGGCAACAGCGAAGTGTTCGAGAACGATCCGAACACGGCCGCTGCTTGGGTCAAGGCCGACTTCAACGCGGTGCAATTCGGAGTCAAGCTCAAGACCTGATCTGCGATGGTTCGCGTAAATCTCACCCGCCAGTCCTACGAGGCGATCAGCGCTGATAGCGGCGAATCGCTGTCGATCTCTCGGCAGAATGCCGAGGTGCTTGGCAATCAGGACTCGGCAGTTGCGGAGCGTGTCAATCTCACGCGGATGTCGTATGAGATGATCTTCGAGACGCCGGCCAAGGTCTCGGTCATCCGACAGAACGCTGAGGTGATGTCGCAGTTCGATCAGCTCGTTGCCGAGAGAATGAATCTCTCGCGCATGAGCTACGAGACTATCTGCGCGCTCATCAAGAAGGTCTCGATCATCAGGCAGAACGCCGAGGTCATGGGCCAACAGGATGCAGCGGTTGCCGAGCGCGTGAATATCACGCGCATGAGCTATGAAGTGCTCTCGCGCAAGGGACCGAATCCAGTTGTGCCGCTACCTCTGGCGGCAAACATCGACCTGTTCATGCACAACTGGACGGATGAGGCTACGCTAGAGAACTCCTGGCTGACCGACGTGCAGCAGGGCGGGGCTGACGGTGCGGAGGAGCGTCGCGGTCTGTCACTCAAGCCGACGCGCACGGTGAATCTCCAATGGACGATGGAAGGCATCGACGAGTGCGACCGGCTGCTCTTGGCGCTACGCAAGGTCTCGAAGGGGACATTCCAGGTTCCGCTCTATCCCGATCAGATCGAACTGGCTATCGGCGCTTCCTCTGGTACGAGGGTTCTCACGTTCGATCCCACGCAGCGGCGCTTCTTTGCCGGAGGTCGCGTAGCCATCGTGCGGCGCAGCAGCGGCATGGTGCCAATCATCTCCCAGATCAGCCAAGTCTTCACGCAGACCACCTCGTCTCTGACGCTAACGGACGATCTGACCTTCAATGTGATCCCTGGCGATATCATCGTGCCGATGATCGACGTGGAAGCCGTGTTGACGCCCTCGATCCATTTCGACATGAGCTATGGTGGCTCTGTGAAGATGACGGTGGTCGAGGTCTCCGGTGCCAGCCAGTTGCCGGCGCATGATTCTGACAACCCGGTCGGCTTCGACAGCTACCGCAACAAGCCCATCTTCGATATCAACCCGAATTGGATTCAGGGTTTCGATATGGGCTTCGACCACCAGGGCGAGCGCTACACTGCGGGGCGCGCAGCGAACACCTACCTCGTCGGCGACCGCAGCCGCTTGGTGACCAACTTCTTCTTCATGTTCGATCGCAACGATGCGTGGGACATCGTACAATTCTTCGACACGCGGCGCGGGCGCCTGCGCTCGTTCTGGATGGTTGACCAAGACCAACTTTGGCTGCCGGTTTCGACCTCCGGCACGACCTTCCTCGACGTGGACCCGTTGGGAGATTTTGATATGTTCGTCGAGGACATGGACTACGTGGGCATCGTGCTAAAGGATGGGACCACGATCATCCGCGAGGTCGTGACGATCGAAGAGACGCTCGGTATCTGGCGCATTACGCCGATCGAGGACTTCCCGGTGTTCGATCCTAATGATGTCGTGCGAGTCGCGCGTGCGCGCATCGTGCGCTTCGACGCCGACGCCATGCAAGAATCTTGGGCCAACGACAACGTGATGACGACGCGCCTGGGCTTCATCGAGTGCCTGAACGAAATGGACGTTGAATTGTGAGCTTCGCCTACGCAATGCCCGAGAAGGAGTCTTTCCTTCTCGTCGAGTTCATGTACGGAGATCCGAACGACCCGACCTACTCTCGGTACACCGATTGGCAGGAAGACTACGTAGGCGGGTTCACCTCTACGCCTACGATGGCGGTCAAGATCCCTGAGAACGCCGGCACGTTCGATGAGCGCACTTGCGACATCGAGCTGACGATGGACGACTTCGCAGACGATGCCAGCAACGGCATCTCGCATTCGCCCATCTATGTGACCATCCAGGAGATTACGCGCGCGCTATCCGGTGGTCCGCAGGCGACCAACCTCATCGTGTTCAAGGGCCGCGTGGTCACGACGATCCGCAACTATCAGGGGCGCTCGAATCGCGTGCTGTTCAAGGCGCTGACGATCAAGGGCCGCCTGGAGATCCCGCTGGCGCTCTCGTGCAACCACCACTGCCCGTGGACGCTCTTCGATCGCGGCTGCCAGCTCAACCGCTCCTCGTTCGTCGTGGGCGGTACGCTCACAAACATCGACGGCAAGCAGGTCACCACTGCCTCTAGTGCCGTCACAAGTAAGACGGGCAAGTATTGGCACCGTGGCTACATCGAGTTCGAGGGCCGCCGCATCGGGATCCAGAACTGGGATGCCAGTGATCCGACGCACCTCTTCCTCGTGCGCCGCGCGCCGGACATCTGGATCGGACCTACGTTGAATTTTGTGCCGGGTTGCGACAAGACGATCGAGACCTGTCGCTCGCGCTGGAGTAACGAGGCACACTTCGGGGGCGTCGGCTTCGCCATCCCGCCGTATAACCCGTTGCTGGAGAACCCGTCGTGATCCGCTATCGCATCCCTGAGTGGACGTGGCGGCCGATGCAGCTTACCCAAGTGGCGCCTTCACAGGCCAATGCGATCGAGGATCGCCTTCTGAGGGTGCTGGAGTCCTGGCGCGGCACGCGGTACATGAGTGGTCAGCAGTGCAAGGGCGTGAAGGCAGACTGCATCGGCTTCGTGTTCGGCGTGGTCGATGAAATGTACGGTCGCCCGTCGCCTGATCGCACGGTCTTACCGGCTGATACGGCCATGCACTCGCGCGAGAAGGCCATTGGCTGCATGAAGACTCTACGCCGGCTCTACATGCCCAACGTACCCATCAATCAGCGTTTCCTGGAGCCCGGTGATATCGTGGTGACCGGGCACTCCCAGGGCGGGCCGGGCCATGTTATGATCGTCGGTCCTGGGCGCAACACGCTCTGGCACTGCAACGAAGGGATCGGCGTCGCGCAGACGGGCCTCGGGCTCGCTGACGGCTTCCAGAGTATCTTCGGCGTGTTCCGATTCCTCGACCGGGAGAAGTGGCAGCAATGAACCTGAAGGACTCCAAGAAGCCGGTAGCCTGGGTTCAGCTCGGGTACATGGCGCTGTCCTTCGCGCTGTCTTACATCGCTGGACGGCTGCTGGCCAAGAAGTCTGGGCTCAAGGTCGATGATGATAAGCCGACCACGCTGACCACGCGCGGCTCCTATTGCAACTACCTGATCGGTCGGCGCCGTCTCGGGCCTGCGCTCGTGTGGGCCGGCGATCGTGAGATCAAGAAGGAGAAGGCGGCTGGCGGCAAGGGCGGCGGCTCCGACCAGAAGACCGATGTCTACTACGAGGCTGGCTGGCACATCTTGTGCTCGAACGGCCCGGCCTGGGCGCTGCATGCGATCATCCAGGGCGGCAAGGTCATCTTCGCCGGCCCGATCACGCGCGATTCACACCCCTCTGGTTCCACGGTCGATCTCGGTAAGGAAGGCGCGTTCACGATCTACTGGGGCGAGCAGACGCAGCCGGTCAACTCCTTCCTCGGCAACGTGGATCGCGTGGGCATTGCTTCACGCTGGCCGTTCTTTTGCTATATCGTCTGGAACAAGAAGCGCCTCGGAGGCTCGCCGCAGTGGCCGGTGCTCGACTACATCCTCGACCGCCGCATCATCGGCACGACACTTACCGATTCGCAGAGCTATTACGATCCGACCTTGAGCCTGACCGGCTCCTCGGGCACCGTGATCGGCCACGCCAACGGCGCGGAAGGCACAGGCTATCTTTACTTTGTCGGCGACATGACACAGGAGTTCCGCAATGGCGAGCCTGTTCACCTGACCGGCAACTCTATGCCGGATGGGGACTACGACGTGAAGTTGTCCTCGACCGAGCGCGTCGTCATTGGCACGAACTACTGGGGCTTCCCGATCTACGCCACGCGCACCAAGGTCTTCCTCTATGGCGGCGTCAGCGGCGCCAACGATGTCGGCACGCTGCAAGCCTATGAAGAAGCCGAGGATGACGGCCTAAACCCGGCGCACATCGTCGCCGACATGCTCTACCAGTCGTGGCCGCAAGGGATCGGGCTCGACCCGACCTTCGCTCCCGAGGAGTGGGACCTCGATGCTCACGAAGCCTGGGGCGTCGATGCGGAAACTGACGGGCTGCGCTCGTCCTACATCGGCACCAACGGCGAGAAGGCCAGCTCGGCGCTCGCGGCCTTCATGCAGGACTACGGCGTCCTGGCTCCGATCGACACTGACACGGGCAAGATCCGCTTCTACCTCGTGCGCGAGCCCACGGGCACTCTGCCTAATCTCCAGATCAGCGCCAACCTGAGCGGCCTGCCGGAGATCGAGAACAACCTCGGCGAGCGCGCCGTGGACAAGCTCATCTTCAAATTCAACGACCGCGAGCACAGTTACGGCGATATGACCATCGGGCTCGATGACGATGGCCAAGCGTCCTACGAAGAGAACCAGCGGTCGCGCGTGGTCGAGCTGCCGACCGTCATCAATTTCGCTTCGGCCGCGATCATCTCCGAGCGCCGCAGCCAGGAAGAGCTAGCTGGGGCTGCCACCTACTCGTTGAATGCCGCACGCGGCGCGCGCAACTTGATCCCTGGGCAGGCCATCACGGCGGACGGCTTCGACGAGATCCTCCGCGTCACCGGCATCGAGTTCGACCCGCTCAGCTCGGCCGTGAAGCTGAAGGCCATCGTGGATTACTACGGTGCCCGGCAATCCGACTTCGAGACGGAGCAGGGCGGTGGCATCCCGGTTTATGAGCCGGTGGAACCGGATCTCCAATCCGAGATCGTCGAGGTGCCTGAGTACCTCCTCGACAGTTCGGACATGACCATCATCATCCCTCGGATCCGCGCGCACGATCAGATCCTGAGCGCCGACCTGTGGATATCACGCGACGACACGAGCTATACGCTCAATGGCACGGAGATGAACGTGCAAACCGGCGGCACGCTCTCGGTGCAGCTCAGCGCGACCGACCCGATGTATATGCCGCTGGGCGTGACCATCGATGCGCTTGGGCCGGATATCGCCACGATCCTCGACCTCAGCGCCGACCACACCAACTGGATGCTCGGGCGACAGCTCTGCGTCATCTCCAGCTCGGCCGGCGTGGAGCTGTGCTTCGTACAGAGCGCGACAGCTCTAGGAGGCTCCTCGTACCGCTTGAACGGCCTCGTGCGCGGGCGCTACGATTCCATTCGTTTGACGCACCCTATTGGTGCCAAGGTGTTCGTGTTCGAGAACACGGCGATCGAGGACATCCAGGACATCCTGCTGGTGCCCGAGGAAGACCTCTACGCCAAGACCCAGCCGAACGGAACGGCAGGCCAACTCGCGCTGTCGGCGGTCAATCCGCTCGCGGTGACGCTGCACGGCAAAGGCATCAAGCCGATGGATCCCATTGCCCTCTATGTGACGGCGCCGGACAAGTACGTCCCGGTCTACCACACGGCCGGCAACATCAGCTTCAAGTGGGGCTACCGCTCGACGGCGAGCCCGAAGACGGGCGCAGGTCTCCAGAGTTCGGGTGCTGTTTGCGCTACCTCTGCTCTCCAGGGTATCTTCAACATCGAATTCCTGACCTCTGGCGACGTACTCAAGCTGGCCGTTGCACAGACGGCGACTACCTACACCCTGACCAACGCAGCACTCGTGGCCGCCTTCGGCTCCGAGCCCACCACGTTCAAGGTGCGCATCACGCTCACGAACGGCGGCTTCACCTCCGATCCCATCACTCTCACCATCACCAAGGTCTAATTCATGGCACGTCCCACGCTCACCACGATCAACCAGGGCCTCGAAGGCTGGGACGCTTTCGTCCAGGCCGACTTCGATCTGCTCACTGGTGCGCCGTTCCCGATCTACGAGAATGCAGCGCTAACCGAATCGACGATCGTTGCGACCTTCCCTCCGGCCAGCTATGACCGCTGCCTTGTGTGGGTCAACCACAGCGTCTACGGCTACACGCTCTACCGTTGTGATGGCACGAACTGGAAGAGCTTTGACCCACAGCGGCGCCTGGAGCGCAACGTCACCACGACGACGACGCTGACCACGGCCGAAGTCGCCGACATCATCACCGTCTCGGGCACCCTGCCCTACACCATCAACCTCCCGACCGCGACCTCGATGCGCGGCAGGACGGTGGTGTTCAAGACTCTCGTGGCAGGAACCGTGACTCTCGATGGCAGTGGTGCCGAGACGATCGACGGTGCTGCCACGGCTACGATCACCAGCCAGTACGGCGTGTTGCGGTTGTTCTGCAACGGCACGACTTGGTACGCGGTGTAACCAACCCTGACCTTTCTTTTAGGAGAAGACCCAATCATGTCCAACGAAATGCAAAACAGCCCGGGCGGAATGCGCGATGCGATCCAGAAGCTGTGGCGGAAGTACCGCTCGGCCTACTCGACGACCGAGCAGCGCACCGGCCAGAAGTGGATCGACGGCAAGGAGATTTACCGCAAGGTGGTCTCCTGCGGCGCTCTGCCGAACGCCACGACAAAGAACGTCGCGCACGGCATCTCCGGGATGACGAGCGTGGTCGGCGTCCGTGGCAATTCCACGAACGGCACGAACTTCCTCTGTCTGCCCTACGCGAGCGGTACGAACGGCGCGGCCGGTTCGACCGGCTCGGCTGGCTCGGCTGGCTCTGCCGGCGCGGCTGGCTCGGCTGGTGCTCCCGGTGACGGTGGCGACGGCGGTGCCGGTGGTGCTGGCGGCGCGGGCGGTGCCGGTGGTGCTGGCGGCGCAGGAGGCTCGGGAGGCGGTGTGACGGTGACGGTCGATGCGACCAACATCGTCATCGGCGCCTCGGCCGACATGCATCTCTACACGACGAGCTATGTCGTGGTCGAGTACGTGAAGTGATCGACTGAGCCGACACCCGGTTCAAAAGCAAGAACCCGCGCCTCATCAGCGCGGGTTCTTGTGTTTCCGAAATTTCGGAAACGGACTCGGGATCAGCTCGCGGCGTAGCGCCCGCGAGGATGAACCTTGACCTTGTTCGTCCGCAGGATGCGGAGGACGGTCGGGATCGAGACCTCGAACCGCTCGGCGAGCTTGACGCTCGACTCGCCGTTCTTGTAGCGGGCGACGATGGAACGGATCTGGTTGCTGGTGAGTTCGTGCTTGACGGCCATGTGGTGTTCCTTGGTTGGGTCCTGGAAATCAGGAGACCAAAGTATATCAACGCTGACCATAAGGTCAACCGACTCGGATCGGAATAGCCTGCGTGCGGCAGTACGGATGGTAAGGTGGCAGGCCCACGCTACGGAATTTCATAGCGAATTCGGCGGGGCCATCCGTGGGCTTGAACGTCAGCATCGGCCAGTTGGTCAAGATCGCTTCGAGGTTGCCGTCGAGCGAGGCGCGGATGTGCCGGTCGATCTGGCCCTGGATCTTCTGCACCGAGACGATGCGGCCGTCTACCCAGCGGCAGAAGGCCGAGGTCCGGTTGTCGCGCACGGCCTTGGCCATGAAGGCTAGACTGCCATTTTGGCGGGAAGCCGTGAAGCCGCCGATGTTGTACCAGCGGTAGGCCCACTGGTCGAGCACGAGGGGGATCCAGGAGGCCGTCTCCGAGCCCAGGGCGACCTTCAGAGCCTCGATCCAGCCCTGGCGGTCCAGAGCAGCCTGTCCGGCCGCAGCGCTGGCGATCCCGGCCAGAGACGACGCCGAAGGCGTCCGTGGGCCAGCCGTCGTCAGGAAGCGTCCCAGGAGGTCTCGCAGCTCGGCCTTGTGCAGCTCCAGCCGGCCTCTCAGGAGGGTCAAGAGGTCGGACATGGCGGCCTGGGTCATCAAGGGCTCGCGCAGCAGGTCCAGGGGCTCGCCGTTGGCCTTGGCGCCGTCACGGAGCAGCGAGACGATCGAGCTGCGCACGAGCCCGGCGCCTACGCTGCTGGGCGGTCTGGAGGTCCAGGTGTCCAGGAGCGACAGCAGGGCAGCGATCAGCTCTTCCTTGCGCCGCTGCGCCTCGCGCGCATCGAGTCGGGCCAAGGCTGTCACAGAAGGGACGCCGTTTTTGTGACCTAGCTGGTCGAGCTGATCGAGCAGCGCCACCACTGCCTCAGCGACCATCAGGCGCCAGAAGTTCTCCAGCGTCGGCGTCAGAAGCCGGATCACGGCCTGCACCTCGGGCACGTCGTCCTTGTGGATGCAGCAGATGATCTTCTTGGCGGCCTGAAATGCTCGATCGTCCATCACACACCAACCTCGCACCACTGAAGGCACGCACCCTTCTTCGCAGTGATCGCCGAGCTGGCAACTTCCGATGCGAAGCGGGCGATCACTGTGCCGTTCGCGCTGGCATTGATGTGACCTTCGATGATCGCAACGCAGATCGTGTCGCCAGAAGTGGCGTTGCACGCTGCCGGATCGTCGTAATTGTGAACGTCGGCGTTCAACGTCTCGGTCGTCGTCGTGAGTGTGTAGAGCGACCGATAGCGCAAGCCAGAGAAGCTCGGGCCGTTGATTGACCACCGCGAGCCGGTCGTGTTGACGGCCGACTGGAACGTGATGAAGAAACGGAAGTAGTAGAGCTTGCCCGAGGTAACCGGGAAGCTCAGCCCCGTCACGTCTGCCATCGTGTTCGGCGTCGCGTTGTTATTCACTACGTCCGACGTGGTGGACACGAAGTTGAGGACGTTGGGAACAGGCGCCCAGGTCGTATCGAAGTTGGTGCTGCTGACCTTCTTGAGAATCTGACCCGCAGTGCCGCCAGTCGGCACACCTTGACCATCAGCTCCAGCCGCGCCAGTGGAGCCGGTCGAACCTGTTGCACCAGTCGCACCAGTTGGGCCGACCAAGCTCTGCCCTGCCGGCCATGCGCCAGCAGCCTTGGGGCCGAAGATGATGACCGTTCCGCCGCTGTCGTAGATGGCCCAATCGCCGTTGACACCTAGACCTGCGCTGGGAGGATTATTAGGGCTTGACAGCACCGAATAACCATTCGTTCCATTAGTGCCAGCGGCACCGGCTGCACCTGTTGCACCAGTTGCGCCGGTCGGACCAGTTGCACCATCGGCGCCTGCCGGACCTGTTGCGCCGGTCGCGCCAGTGGCTCCGGTTGGGCCAGTCGCACCATCGGCGCCGGCCGGACCTGTTGCGCCGGTCGCACCAGTGGCTCCGGTTGGGCCAGTCGCACCATCGGCGCCATCCACGCCGTCAGCCCCGGGAGCACCAGGAGCACCATCGGCGCCCGGGGCACCGTCAGCTCCTGGCGCTCCAGGCGCACCATCGGCTCCGTCAGCGCCATCGGCGCCAGCGGGGCCTGTATCACCTTGCGGCCCAGCGGGGCCGGTATCTCCGGTTGCACCGGCAGGTCCGGTCGCGCCCGTGGGACCGGCTGGGCCGCGCGGACCAGTCGTGCCTCCTCGACCGCCGAATCCGCCTCCACCTCCGTCGCGGCCGGGCGGACCTTCGCGGCCGGGCTCGCCCTGCTCGCCTTTGTCACCCTTCTCGCCGCGCGGTCCCATCGGGCCTCGCGCGCCGTCCTTTCCATCCACGCCGTCGCGGCCGTCCGTTCCATTCTGGCCGTCAACACCGTCGCGGCCGTCGTTGCCATCACGGCCTGGGAATCCGACAGGTCCGCGCTCGCCCTGTGGACCTCCGGGACCTTGCTGGCCGGGCGAACCTTGATCGCCTTTCGGCCCGGGCTGCCCATCAGCGCCGGGCGTACCGTCCTGGCCGTTGGCTCCATCTGCACCAGGGGCACCGTCCGTGCCGGGCACACCATCCTGGCCATTAACGCCAGGGATGCCTCGCAGAGCGTTGCGGATCTGCTCCTTTTGATCCGCGTCGAGAATCTTACCGATGGCATCCTCGACGAGATGCTGGGCCAACAGTTCCAGGTCGATCGGTTCAGACACTCCACTGCTCCTTGCGCCGCGCATGCACGGCTGCGGTCGGGGTCCAGGTGCGTCCGCCGAAGGACGCCCAATCCTCATGCACGATCACGAGCTGCTGCGACACCAGCTTCTTCTGCGGGTTGATCGAAACGACGCCGAAGCCCATGTTCCAGCTCGACGGCGTGCTCACGTAGTCACGGCCGACCGCGAAGCCTGCCAGCATCGGCGTGCTCATCCAGGAGATCGCGCCCGTGCCAAGCGAGTTGCTCGTGATGATCTGAGGACGGTGCGTGTGGCCGCTGGTGCCGCTCATGCGGAAGGCACCGTTCATCTCCACGTCGGCCGCGAACTTCGCGCAGCTCGTGCCGTGCGTGGCTACGTAGCAGTCGAAGAGCTTGAGCCAGTTGTCGCGCTTGTCGAGCTTGCGTGCGGCAGCAGTTGGGGCCAGGAAGCTCGACTGGCACACCAGCGACATCTCGAACTCGTGGATGCCGAGGAACGTATCGAACTGAAGCTCGGGCAGGCCAGCAAGGCGCGGCGCTGCGTCAGCGAGGTAGCTCACGAGACGGTACTCGTGATTGCCGATCAGGAAGTAGATCGTGGCGTCCGGCGCGGCATTGCGCACGCGCTGCATGATCTCCTTGCGGCCGAACTCGCGCTCTTGGTGCAGGTTCAGGTGGAAGTGGCCGGGCATCTGCCGGTGGCGGCTGATCTGCGGGAAGTCGAAGATGTCACCATTCAGGATGATGATTTCCGGCTGCACCATCTTGATCGTGTCGATGAACACTTCGAGGGCGAACGGATCCACGAAGTACGAGTGCATGTCGCTGCCGATCATCACTTGCACGTCGCTCTTCGAGCGGAGGTGCTTGGTGCGATCGTAGAGGCCGGCGTGCTTCAGGACGTGCAGCTTCGCGTACTCAGCGATCTGCTGGTGCGTGTGGAGAACGGCGGCCTTGTTGCGCACCTTGGTCGTCGTGCGCGTGTCGCGCAGGTTCGCGGCGCGCTGGAACTCCTCGTGGTTGCCGAAGAAGTCCTCGACCATGATCTCGGGGAAGTGCCCTAGCTTGCGGTAGCGTTGCCGAGATGCGGCGAAGCCAGCGTAGGGATTGGCCACGTCGTTGAAGACGCGGTTCAAGTCCTTGATGAGATCGGCACGGACCTTGGCTTGGAGCCGCTTGTCGTCGCGGTACTGCTCGCGGAGCCTGCGGCTGTCCTCGCGCATGCGCTCGGCACAAGCCATCGCTTTTTCGAGAGCCGCGAGCTGCTGGTCACGTTCGTTCTTGGGCGTCATTCTGATCTTCCGGGGTTGTGGGGTTGAGGGCGAGTTCGCCGCGCTTCAAGCGCTGCGCAACGGCATAGGCGCCGTCTCCATGCTCCTCGATCTGACCTTGGAGCAATTTGACGAACACGAATCTTTTTCCACAGGGGCAGCGCATCTCCGACACGGAGCCGGACAAGCCTGCCTTGTAGGTGTGGACGGTCTTCAATTCCTGCTGGCGAGGACAGTTACAGTTCACGGCTGGATTCTACCTCCTATCGAGGTCCGACGCGATGGGTTGCCGCCGCCTTCTGGGTGAACTGGGTTTCGACGACGGCGTGCTGGTAGCAGGCGAGGACGAAGGCGTCCGCGCGGTCAGGGGAGGGCTGCTTCGTGCGCTTCTTGTAGCGCTCCTTGTCCTCCAGGATCAGGAGGCCGTCCTTGTCGGTGAGATACTGGCGCGTAGAGAGCTGCTGGATCAGGTGCCGGTCGTTGGGGATCTTCAGGTCCCTAGCGCGCACCATCTTGGCGACCTGGAAGTATGCCTCCGTGATCCGGTCCTTGAAAATCTGCCGGCGATAGGGCTTGCCGTTGAAGTGGAACTCGAACCAGTTTTTGTCAGCATCGCGGGCGACGTGCATGACGCCTTGGCCCATGCCGCCCGCGTCGATGACATAGACGCACTCGTCGTTGTTCCAACCAGCCTGGGCCTGCATGTTGAAGGCCGAGCGCAGTACGTCTGCCGGGTCGGTCTTGGCGAAAATGCGCTGCTCGACGACGATTCCATTGATGCGCCTGTAGATCACGGACTCATCCGAGCCGAAGCGGGCCAAGTCGATGCCGAACTGCTTGCCCGGGTAGGACTGCGAGGCCACGAAGAAGCCAACCTTCGTCGCGCAGAACTCCAGGTCGTCGGGGTTGATAACGCAGTTGGGGTCGGCGCTCGGGAACTCACCAAGGACGCGGACGCGGAAGAAGTCAGAATCACGGCCGAACTCTTCCTCGTGCTCCTTGATCTTGCGCTTCGAGACGATCGGCGAATCCTCGGCGTTGAGCGTGAGGCAGGCCCAACGTGCGCGATCCTTGTGGAAGCAGTCGAAGAACGCGCAGTCGCGCGTGTTCGGGTTGCCAATCATCAGAATCGAACCTTCAGTCGCCTGCACGTCGTACTCAGACTTCGTGTTGGAGACCGTGCCCTTCAGCGCCTCGATGATCTCATGTGACATGCCAGAGGCTTCCTCGACGATCGCGTTGAGGTGCGACTCGTGGATGCCCTGGAAGGCTTCCGCGCTCGTGGCCGTGATCGGCAGGCAGCGCCAGTTCGGGTGCTTGGGGCCGCCGAAGTAGATGCGGCTCTTCGTCACCCTGATGAATTTCTTGAGGAGGGGGTGCGCCTTCTGCAACCTGCGCCGCGCCTCGGAAAGCCAGACTTCCTTGCACTGCTTCATCGACGGCGCAGTGACGATCGTTTGGCAGTCCATGAATTTCAAGGTCCACCAGATGCCGATGATGACCGAGACGGTGGTCTTACCCGGACCCTGGCCTGACTTGATGGCCATGCGCAGCTCGCCGTCCTGTGCGAGCTGGAGCGCTTGGCGCTGCTGCGGCGTCGGCCGGAAGCGAAGGTAGCGGCAGAGGGCGAAGATGTCTTCGCGGCACTCCTTGTAGATCGCTTTCCAGAGGTCGCTACTAGTCGTCTTGCGTGTCATTACCGTCGAACCATTGCGCGCCCAACGGTTCTACCGGGCGTCGCTTGCGATCCAGGATCAGGGCCAGGGTAATAGTACGGTCCTTACCGCGCAAGGCGGCCTGGGTCTGCTCGATCAGCCAACACGGGATCAAGTCAAAGTCGTAGTAGATGACGTTCGTGAGGAGCTGGCGTGCAGGTTCCAGATCATTCTCAGTCGGGGCGAAGGCGACGATGCGCCAGAATTCAACCTCCTGGGTCGTGACGCGGGGCTCGGTGAGATGCCACCGAAGCTGCGTGCGCACCTCGGGGCTACATTCGGAGACGAAGTGGCTCAGGGCGTTGACGAAGGTCACGGCCGAGTGCTTCGAGCGGCCGTAGACGCCCGTGAGCTGATCGTCGAAGCAGAGCGTGCGCCACAGCACGACGAGGCACATGAGGTAGAGGCAACGGTGCATGCCATCCACGGCCCAGGCGTAGAGCCCGAGACCCTTGCGAGTCCCGAATTGGAACTCAAGCAAGACCTGCTCCTCCTTCTCCGTAAGCACGAGAGGGGTCATCCGCTTGGCGAAGCCAAGGATGTTGCCCTTGAATTGCTCCAGCGGGGCAGCCATCGGGGTTCAGTGATGGAAGACCAGCCAAGCCAATTCGGCGATGACCGAGGTGGCGATGCTCCCGAGAACCCACTTGGCTTGCGCCGACCACTGCTCCATGCGGTCGAGCCTCACGAGCAGGCCGATCGACTCGGGCTCCTGCGGGTTACCGAATAGCGCCATCTTCACGTCCTTGATGTCCGACGACATCGAAGTCAGCAAAGAGACGATGGCTCCCGAGACTTTCTCGTTGCCGAACTGCATCTCGTAGTGGAGCTGGAGTTCGCGGACCTTTTCTTCGAGGGCCTCGATGCGCGTGTCGCGCGGGTCGGAAGGATGGCTCATTGGGAGGGATTCGTGACGTGGTTCTCGACGTGCGTCATCGGCCCGCCGGAGAGATGGAGCACGCGGCAGCGTGCGAAGTTGGTGAAGCGGGCGTACTCGACGACAACGCCGAACTGCTGAAGCATCTTCTGCGTCTGTCGCGTCAGTTGCGTGTTGACCCGAGGGCTACCGGAGCGCAGTTCCTCGAAGTTATGCTCGACCACGACGCTGCGAATCGCGGCCGTGGCCACGTCGTCGATCGTGTCGTAGGAGTTCTCGTTCTCGGCCAGAAAGGCCACGGTGTCGTCGATGCTGTAGCAGATCAGCCCATCGACCAAGACCGTGACGCCATCCTGCGTGTCAAGCACCTGGGACTGGAGCGACTGCACTTGGCGCACGACGGCGCACATCTCGATCTCCGTCACGAACGGCCAGTAGACGTGCAGCCCGGGCTCCAGCAGGACGACCTTCGAGCCGTGGACGTACTTGACGGCGTTGTGGCTGAACTTGACGATCAGCAGACGAGGCAGGAGAGACCCGAAGAAGCGGGCGATCTCTCCAATCCATGAGAAGGCGGTTTCCATGAGATTACGGCTTGGGCAGCTTCGGGGGAACTCGGCTGGGGAAGAGGGCGATCGTGTGCCTGACGGCCTGATTTACGCTCGCGCGGAACGTCGGTGACCAAAGGTACTTGATGAGCAACGATCCGACAACCGCCAGGATCAGCCACTGCCACACTTCCATGCGCCACGAGGCCGACGTGCTCGCATGCGGCGCCTTCGCTGCCGCGCCTCCGAAGATGCTGTGCCACAGCTTCGAGACCCAGTTCTGGATGTCATTCGAGAGGCCCACGACGAGCCCGGCCGCGCCGCCTACTACAGCTCCCTGCGGCGTCTTGGTGACGGCCACGCCCGTAACGGCGCCCCCGAAGAGGCCCATCAGGGCCTGACATGCCGGGAGGATGAGAATGCAGCAGGCTGCAAGGAGGGCTCTGGATCGCTTCATGGGCATGGGCTCCGGGGAGGGGGTTGCGCCCGTCCAGTGTACCCAACCTCGGCCTCCCGTGCTAGACTACGGCAGTCTGCCCTGGTTCCTGGCCCTTTGCCGGCGCCCGAGCAGGCCGATCCCTTCAAACCGAAACGAGACCATCATGCGCAGGTTCGCCCTGATCCTGCTCGCCGTTGTCGCCGCGTGCTGCACGCCACGGCATCCTGTTCCTCATCCGTCCGTGGTCGCTGGCGCAGTCGCGCCGGTCGCTCCGCAACAGCCGCCCGAAGAAGTCATGGCCACACTCATCGGCGTCCTCGACATGCTCAGCGCAGCCGAACCGCTGCCGATGCCGCTCGAAGTGCGCGTCTGTCCAATTCCCGGGCGCTGGGGTCAGTCGCGCTTCGACGATGCGACTTGCACGTTCAAGATGGAGCTGAATAGCTCGATCACCGAACCTGATTTCATGGCCAGCATCGTCATCCACGAGTGGGCGCACTGCCTGACGCAGTGCAAGTGCGAAGATCCGCATTGCGCCGACTGGGGTATCAACTACGCTCGCTGCTACCGCGCAGTGTTTACTCCGCAGCCGCAGACGTTGCAGCTCAGCGAGGATCCCGACGAGGATGATCCTGACGCAGACGAGCCGGAAGAGCCCGAAGAAGACTGAACGCGGCGCCAGCGAGGCGCACCAAGACCGTCAGGCGCTCGATCGAGCCCTGGCGGTTTTTTCGTCCACTGCCTGCACCTCTGGAGGCATGGCGATACGCGAACTGGAAGTGGCGGTAGTTCAATCTTCCTCCGGCATCTCGTCTCGGGCGATCTCGTCGTGCTTCGCATCGGCTTCCGCACCGAGCCGGCTTGAGAGATCCTCGCAGAACTCGATGAACTCGTCGCCGCTGAGGTGGCGCGTGCGCCTCTTCAGCTCCGATATCACCGACTCGGCCATGTCGCACGGGTCGGCATCGTCGTTCTTGTCTAGCATCCGGGTCGTGGGGGCTAGGTTAGGCTTCTTCTGTTTCATCTTCGTCCTCTGCGATCACTTCTCCGACGACATCGACCATGCCGTCCACGTCGTCTTCGGTGCCTTGGGTCTTGGTGATGCCCTGAACGGTCGCCAGGGTCTTGTAGACCATTAGCTCAGCGCGCAGGTCCAGCGTTAGTCTACACCGTGCAGCAAGGTCTTCGAGCCGCGCCACCATCGTTGCCTTGTCTCCGTCCGAGTCCACGCCCGCGCGCATGCCGCGCATGGCCCGGCGTGCGAGTAGCATCAGCGAGGCCACTTCCAGTTCGACGAGCCCGAGGCGCTGCATCAGGTCGCGCCGCGCGCCGAAGTGCCCGTGGGTCAGCAAGCTCTCGACGGCCTCGTCCACCATCACGGCTTCGTAGGCGATGATCTCGCGCGGCTTGGGCCACGCCTGCCGGCAGATGTTGATGTCCAGCAGCGGCGCCGCACCGATCTCGCCGATTCGCGTATGTGTGAGCCCCACGCGCCGCGCCACGGCCATCATCGTCTCATTGTGCAAGCACAGCGGCAAGTCGGCTGCTGCGTCGTAGAAGCTCGCGTCCTTGTCCCCGTTGAGCCACTCATCGGGCGGCGGGGGCGGCAGGATGCTCAGCTCGCGCTGCACCAGTAGGGCTTCGAGGTCGGGTCGGCCAGAGGTGCCCGGTGTGCCGTTCGAGCCGTTCGTGGGCGTTGACCACTCGCTCTGGTCCATCTCCCCAAGGTAGCCGTCCGCCGCTAGCTTCCCCTTCGCCAGTTGCAGGCCCCGCGTCAGGCGCCACGCAGCGTGCGCGATCTGCGGGAAGATGCTGTCCAGGTCGAGCTGATCCCTATTCCAATGGTCTGCCCAGAACTCACGCAGCGCGTCTCCGCTGAGCCCCTCCGAACGTCGGATGGTCTGCAACTCTCGGTAGCTCGTGACGCTCGGCGCCTCGTCAGGCTCGCGCTGGAAATTGAACAGCGCGCTCTTCGGGTCGGGCTCGCGGCTTGGATCGAACGGCTTGAGTGACATTACCCCTGAGTCTACCCGCGCGTGCGCTGGCGCGCAAGGGAGGGGCAGGCTGTTCATTGCGGGTGAACACGAGGGTTTCCTGAACATGAAACCTCTCCTGCGCATGAAAGGTGGGTGGGGGATGACCGCAGCGTCAAGTAGGCGGTGGTGTGGGTTTCATTGGACGAAATCCACCCCGGGGAAATTCAGGGCTGGCATTTTTCAAGGGGGGGAAGTGGGTCTGGCAGGAAAGCTCCACGTAGCCTGTCCGGCTGCATTCGCTCGCGCTTGCGCACGTACCACTACCCCTAGTGCTATGCCCCCCACTACCCTACCCCTACCACTACCCCTACCACTACCCCTAGTGGGGGCAGGCATGCCCCCTCCACCACTACCTGCCATTGTGGCAGTACCACTACCCCTAGTGGTAGGGGGGCCTATTGAGGGGGAGGGGTACACTATAGGTAGTGGGTAGGTTTCATCGAATGAAACCCCATAGGAAAGGCTCGGAAAATGCCCTGAGACTACAAACCCTACCAAAAGGCTAACAAAGCCGTGGAACGGGTCGGAGAGGTGTTCCACTAGTGTTCCAAGGGTGTTCCATTTCTAAACCCATGCTAGCACTAGAGTTAGGTAGCGTTGGAACACTTGGAACGCCCTTTTTTATAACCTAATATGTGTGGGGGAAATATATGGGTACGGATAATGTGTATGTGTATAAGGGGGAGTAGTTGGAAATAGGCGTTCCAAGCGTTCCAACGCTACCTAACTCTAGTGCTAGCATGGGTTTAGAAATGGAACACCCCTGGAACACTAGTGGAACGCCCCTCCCGACCCGTTCCAGTGTCCCCCCCCTACCACTACCCCTACCACTACCCCTAGTGGTATGTCCCCCCCTA